>Ga0075522_10000019_pt1 | contig 86537 bp, 88 predicted proteins | sample NGEPerA_FD_74796 | JGI IMG/M metagenome (GOLD analysis project Ga0075522, IMG submission 74796) | Arctic peat soil microbial communities from the Barrow Environmental Observatory site, Barrow, Alaska, USA - NGEE PermafrostL2-A | ecosystem: Environmental > Terrestrial > Soil > Wetlands > Peat ... | reverse complement strand
GCTGGTCACGGTCGATTGCGGCACCACCAGCAATGTTGTGCTGCTCGAAGCCAGGAACCTCGGGCTCGACACCGTAGTGCTTGACCATCACCAGGCCGACGAACAGCTTCCGGAAGCTGTGGCCATTGTCAATCCAAACCGCGCCGACGATCTATCGGGCTTAGGCTATCTTTGCGCCGCCGGCATCGTGTTCATGACTCTTGTTGCGCTGACACGCGAACTCAAAAGGCGCGATTATTTCAGCGCAACTCGCGCCGCGCCCGATCTGTTGTCGATGCTCGATCTGGTGGCGCTCGGCACCGTCGCCGACGTGGTGCCGCTCAAGGGCCTCAATCGCGCCTTTGTGGCGAAGGGCCTGATCGCGATGCGCCGGCGCGAACAGATCGGTCTCACGGCGCTGATGGATGCCGCGCGCTTGAACGGTCCGCCGGAGGCCTTTCATCTCGGCTTTCTGCTTGGGCCGCGGATCAATGCCGGCGGCCGTATCGGGCGGGCCGATTTGGGCGTGCGTCTAATGTTGGAGGACGACACGATCGAGGCCGGACGTATCGCCGCCGAACTCGACCGCCTTAATGGCGAACGCCGGCTCATCGAAGCGGCCGCGCTCGAACAGGCGGAGGCCGAAGCGATGGCCGCCCTCGGCATCGAAGAGAAAGGCGCGGTGGTCGTCACCGCGCAGCAAGGCTGGCACCCGGGCGTGGTCGGGCTGGTGGCGGCACGCCTGAAGGAGCGTTACGGCCGTCCGGCTTTTGCCATTGCGCTTGAGCCGGGCGGCATCGGCACCGGCTCGGGCCGCTCGATTGCCGGCGTCGATCTCGGCCGTGCCGTGCGTCAGGCGGTGCATGAAGGCTTGCTTGAAAAGGGCGGCGGCCACGCCATGGCGGCCGGCATCACCTTGCGCAAGGACGGGCTCGGCGCCTTCCGCGCTTTCCTCGAGAAGACGCTGGCTGATTCAGTCGAAACCGCGCGGCGCGACAGCGCGCTCAAGATCGATGGTGCTGTCAGTGCCGGGGGCGTCAATCCGCAGCTTTGCGAGATGCTGGGCAAGGCCGGACCTTATGGGGCCGGCAATCCGGAGCCCGTACTGGCATTGCCGGCGCATACGCTTGCCTATGCGGATCCGGTCGGCGCCAACCATATTCGTGCACGTTTCAAATCGGGCGACGGACAATTCGTCAACGCCATCGCCTTCCGCGCCGCCGGCACCCCGCTCGGCAAAGCCTTGATGGATAATCGCGGCCGCCAGATGCACGCGGCCGGCTATCTGACGGTCGACCGCTGGCAGGGCGCCGAGCGCGTGCAGATGCGGCTGGCCGATGTGGCGCTAAGTTGAGCGTCAGCGCGCGGAGGCGACGCGGCGCGAGGGCTTGCGCTCGACCACGAAGGTGCGCGGCGCTGAGGCCGGCCCCGTAAAGCCGACGGTTCGCGTGTCCTTGCGCGCGGGCGCGAGTTTGAGCAACTCGGCGCGCACCTGATCGCGCGGCACGCCCATCAAGGCGGCGGCAATGTCGGCCTGCTCGTCGATCTCGTCCGAGAGGCCCTGGGCGGCGGTAATGGCTTCCGCGAGCGTCGGCGCTTCCTGCCTTACGCGGCGGGCGCCATATTTGGTGTTCCAGGCTTCTTGTTTGTTTTTGCTCATGAATTTTCTCTTGGGACTCGCGGTTCCCCGCCAGATTAGCGCAATTGCTGCGATGCAGCAATTGATTTGTGCGATACGGTAAAGACGGGGCTACGACTTTCCCGCAGGCATTTTCCTGGGAGGTGGCGGGTTGTTGCCGGCGCGCTCAGTGTGCGACAAGGCTAACCCGCCAATTTTCAATTTCGTTTGAATTCAAGGAGCGTGCCGATGCCGAAGGGCTACTGGGTGACTTTCTATCGTGAAGTGTCTTCGCCGGAAAAACTGGCGGCCTATGCCAAATTGGCGGCGCCGGCGACCGCGCCTTTCGGGGCCAAATATCTGGCGCGCGGCACCGCTACGGCCGCCTACGAAGCAGGCCAGGTCAATCGTGTCGTCATCACCGAATTCGAAAGCGTCGAAAAGGCCAAGGCCGCGCATGACAGCCCGGCGTATCAGGAAGCGGTCAAGGTGCTGGGCGACGGTGCGGTGCGCGACGTGCGCATCGTCGAGGGCATGGAATAGCCCGAGCCTAGAGCGTTTTCGAGCGAAGTGGGTACCGGTTCGCGTGAAGAAAACGCGATAAAATAAAAGCTAGAGCCCCGGCTTTGATTCCATCAAAGCCGGAAAGGCTCTGGGAACGCCGCCATGGCTGCGCCAGGTAATCTTCAGGTCCGCCTGAAGTCGCGGCCGGACGGCATTCCACAGGCCGAGCATTTCGAGATCGTCGATGCGCCCTTGCCGGACATCGGCGACGGACAAATTCTCATCCGCAACGCGTTTCTATCGGTCGAGCCGGCGATGCGCGGCTGGGTCAGCGCGGTCGCGAATTATTCGACGCCCGTTGCGATCGGCGAAACGATGCGTGCCTTCGCGGCCGACACGGTGGTTACCTCGCGCCATGCCGGCTTTACCGAGGGCGACGCCGTCATGGGCATGTTCGGCTGGCAGCACTACGCCGTGTCGGACGCAAGCAACGTCACGCGCAAGATCAAGGAGACCGATCTGCCGTTATCGCTGTCGCTCGGCGTGCTGGGCCTGAACGGCGTAACCGCTTATTTCGGGTTGCTCGACCTTGGGCAGCCGCGTCCCGGCGACACAGTGGTAGTATCGACCGCGGCCGGCGCCGTTGGTTCGGCGGTCGGACAGATTGCGGCATTGATGGGCTGCCGCACCGTGGGCATTACCGGCGGCGCGGTGAAGACAAAATTATGCCGTGAGGAATTCGGCTACGCCGCAGCCATCGACTACAAAGCATCCGGTAATCTGGCCGACGCGCTGGCGCAAGCTTGCCCGCGCGGCGTCGATGTCTATTTCGACAACACGGCCGGCGCCATCGCGATACGGTGCTGGCGCAGCTTGCCGTCGGCGCGCGCGCGTAGTCATCTGCGGCACCGCTTCCGTTTCGAGCTGGGAGCCGCCGCCGATGGGGCCGCGCGTCGAGCGCCACGTTCTCGTCAAGCGCGCGCGCATCGGCGGCTTTCTCGTGTTCGATTACGCGCACCGTTACGAGGAAGCGGTATCGCGCCTCGCCGCCTGGGTGCGGGAGGGCAAGCTGCGCTATCGCGAAGACATCGACGACGGCATCGAGCATTGCCCGGGCGCCATCGCCGAACTCTATCGCGGCGAAAATCTCGGCAAGCGCATCATTCGTTTGCGCGCGGACTAGAAATTTAGCGGCGTTATAATAGCCTACGCCTGCGAAGCGGCGCGACGCCAGCGACGATTGTCGGGATTCTATTCGTGAAATGGATTTCGGGACGGCACAAGCAATTGGACAAGGCCGTCGCGAGATGGAACACTTGCCGGCGTTGCGCGAGCCGACAATCGCGCACACTTTTGGGGGATTGAGATGCCGAAGATGTTTCAAACGACAATGAAGCTTGCCGTCGTGGCGGCCGCCGTAAGCGTGCTGGCTGCCGCTCCAGTCTCGGCGCAAAATTATCCCGAGCGCGACATAACATTCGTCGTGGCCTTCGCGCCCGGCGGCGTCGCCGACACCGTGGCGCGTCTGGTCGGGCAGGGGCTTGGCGCGAAATTGGGCCGCACGGTCGTAGTTGAGAACCGCGGCGGCGCCGGCGGGAATATCGCGGCGGCGGCCGTTTCACGCGCCAATGCCGACGGCTACACGCTTCTGGTGACAACCACCGCGCTCGCCATCAACGAGACGCTGCGCAAGAACAACGGTTTTACGGCGAACGACTTCAAGACGGTGGCAATCCTGGCCTCGTCGCCGGAATCGCTGATCACCAGCGCCAGCAATCCGTCCAGCAACCTCGCTGAGTTCATCAAGGCGGCCAAGGGCAAGGACATCAACTACGGCACCGCCGGCGTCGGCAGTGGTTCGCATATCGCGGCGGAATATTTTTTCTCCAAGATCGCCCACATCAAGGCGCAGCACATTCCGTTCCAGGGCGGGGCGCCGGCGATGAACGCGACCATGGGCAACCAGGTCGATCTCTTGGCGACCACGCTCGGCGGCGGCGCGGCGGCGCAGATCGCGGCCGGAAAGCTCAAAGGACTCGGCGTGGCAGCCGATCATCGGGCGTCCGTTGTGCCTAATGTGCCGACTTATGCCGAAGCCGGATTTTCGAAATTCGTCGCCGCGTCGTGGGTCGGCATCTTCGCGCCGGTCAAGACCGACCCGGCCATCGTCACCAGGCTGAACGCGGCGGTGGAAGAGGTGATGAAAGACCCGGCCATCGTCAAGAAGCTGACCTCGATCGGTTTCGATCCGCTGCACAATTCGCAAAGCGAAGCGGAAAAATATTTCCGCTCGGAAGTCGATGACTGGGGCAAGATGGTGAAGGCGCTCAACCTGTCGATCAATTGAACGGCAGACCTTGCGCGCCTTTTTGCTCTAGAGCGTTTTCGAGCGAAGTGGGCACCGGTTCGCGTGAAGAAAGCGCGACAAAATAAGGAGCTAGAGCCCCGGCTTTGATTCAATCAAAGCCGGAAAGGCTCTAGCAGGCTGCTGAAAAAGTGTCCGGCGTCATTCCGGGGCGCGCCGAAGGCGCGAGCCCGGAATCCAGCTCTATTGAATCCTTGTATTTCTGGATTCCGGATCGCCGCTACGCGGCGTCCGGAATGACGGCAAAGAGTTTTTCAGCAGCCTGCTAACGCTTGCGCGCCTTTTTGCAAAAGACGTCATAGATCGCGCCGATCACAATGCGGGCTTCCTCGCTGGCGAGATTGTAATAGATCGTCTTGCCGTCGCGCCGCGTCGATACTAGTCCGTCGGCGCGCAGTCGCGCCAATTGTTGGGATACCGTTGGCTGTCGCAGTGAGAGGATGTCTTCCAGTTCGCTCACCGACTTTTCGCCCTCGGCCAGAATGCACAGGATCATCAGCCGGCTTTCATGCGCCAAGGCTTTGAGAAAATCGCTGGCGCGCTTGGCGCTGCCGACCATGCGCTCAAGTTCCTGCGAGCGCTCGGTTCTATCCAACTGTTGCAGATCCATTCGTGCACCAACAATCCAGCCGATGAAGTATAACGGATGGCGAGGACGGCGTCAGATTACCGCCGATCAATCGACCGCGCGCGCTGTTTTTAGCCAAAGCTGCGCCCGTTCCCCACTCGTTCCGAAGCTATCCAGTCTTTTGATCAAGACACCGAGCAGGCCCCAGAAGTTGTCCTCGCCTGGATAGCCTCGAATGCGCCAGATCTCATGCCCACGGTCGACCAGAACGAACAAGGGCGTCAGCCGCTCGACTTCAACGAAGCTCAAGTCTGCCGGCAAAGCGCCGTCAATGTCGACGCGGCGCAGTGGCGCGCGCTGGCCTTCTTGTGTCTTGCCATAGACCGGCGCGATCTCCCGGTCGAACATTTGACACCAGGGGCAGCCGGACTGTTCGAACATCACCAGCTCGGCGGCGCGGCTCGTCGGCACAAACGAAATAAACATCGCGCTGAGCCACGTTGCGCGAATAAAAAATTTCAACAATGCGGTCAGTCTCGCTTGCTTCATGCTGCTACTGGAACGGTGGATAACCTGAGGGGATGCAAGGTGCTTGGTATATATCATTCATAACGAATATGTCGATTGCGATGCCCGCCAAATCCGGCTTGCCGTATCAAGAAATCCGGCTTGCGTATCAAGGATGTCCGCGATGAACCTCGATGTCTCGGCCGACGGCGCGTTTGTGGCGGGCTTGCTGTCGTTCTTTTCGCCCTCTGTTCTGCCGCTGGTGCCGCCATATCTGGCATATATGAGCGGGGTTACGATCGGCGAACTGGCGCGCGGCTTCTGCTGATCTATTCGCTTGGCATCGGCGTGCCGTTTCTGGCGGCGGCGGCTTTTGCCGGCGCCTTCATGCGCTTGAGCGCGCGCTTTCGCGCAAAGCTCGGTCTCATTGAAAAAGCCATGGGCGCGTTCCTGGTCATTGCCGGCATTTTGATTTTCACCGGCCAGATGCCGGCGATCGCCAATTGGCTGGTCGAAACGTTTCCGGCGTTCGGAAAAATTGGCTGAAATTACCCAAAACGGAACGCCAGCAGATTATCGAACGAGCGTAGCTCGATCAGAATCCGATGCAATAAATTGGTATCGCGCGTCGCAATCGCTTTCGGTATCAATTCGAGACCGGCGCGCGCGCCATCGACCAGCCGGCGAAACTCCGGACTGTTGTGCACGGTCGCGCTCGCAATGCCGTCGCAGCGGTCGAGCACATAGCCGTAGATCGAAGCTTTGTTGGCGATGCCGAATCGCGTCGACGATTTGGTCCAGTCGAGATCGTTCTTGTTGAATTGCATGATCGCGTCCGCCACCGCATTGGCGTCGCGCACGCAATCGGCGAGCACGACAATACCGCTGCTTTTGCGCAATTCGTACAGATCGCCGCGAATGGCATTGAGCGATTGCGCGGCGCTATCGCCGCGCCCGGACTTTAGCATCATGTCGGCGGCGACCAGCCGCGTGCTGATATTGACCAGTGTGGTGCCGTAGAGCGCGTTCCCGTCGAAGGCGTCAGGCCTTTTGCCGGCGAAGCGCGCGGTCAGCGCGCTCCAGGCGCTGCGCAGCCGGTCGAGTTCGATCGAGGCCAGATCGGTGTTGCCGGTGCGCAGATAGCCGATCGCCACCCGGTTATGACCGGAGGCCAGTTCTACGGCCGCGTTGAAATCGGCAAGATCGCCGGCAAACGCGCTGCCGCAGCATGCCAGCAGACCAAACACGAGGATTGCAAGACGCGCAAACCTGACTAAATGGCTTGGCAGCATATCTGTTCACCGGACCGTGACACGAATATATAACGCATTCCGAATATAAGCAGCGGCGGGCAAACAGGCCAGCAGATCGCTCATTCTTGTAATCGTGCCACAGTTTGGCGCTAGACGGTGAAGATCATGACCATCACACGGCGGGATATATTGCTTTGCAGCGCGGCGTCTGCGCTGGCGGCGGGCTTCAGCACCGCTGCCTTTGCCGGCGACGCGCCGGCCGATCCGATCCTGACCGATGACGGGCTTTATAAGGAGCCCTGGTTCCTGGAAAGCTTCCTGGTATTGCCCGAGGACCTTGAAGACGCTCACAAGGAAGGCAAGCGATTCGTCATCATGTGGGAATTGAAGGGCTGCCCTTATTGCAAGGAAACGCACTTCGTCAATTTCGCGCGCCCCGATATTTCAAACTACGTCAAGGCGAATTTCGAGGTGCTGCAACTCAATATCATCGGCTCGCGCAAGGTCACTGATTTCGACGGGCAGGAGTTATCGGAAAAGGAACTGGCGGCGAAATATGGCGTGCGATTCACGCCGACGTTCCAGTTCTTCGCCGAACGTGCCGGTCCGCTGAAAAAACTTGAGCCGCAAAAACGCGAAGTGGCGCGCGCGCCTGGTTACCTTCGGCCCGACGATTTTGTCGCGATGTTCAAATACGTCCGAGAAAAAGCCTATCGGGACAAGAGCTTCGGCGATTACGTCAAGGCGTTGCCGAGCTGAAGTAGTTGCTCGCTCTGCGTGCGGCCGCTCGTGCCATATTGTTTTCTGTGTATATGATTTGACCAATGCGCCGCCATGGCTATGGTCGTTCGCGGGCGGCTGTTCTGCCCCACACGTTTTTTCGGGAGGAGAAATATCGATGCGAGAACTATCCCGTCGCGCAGCCCTGGCGCTCGGCGCTGGTAGCGCGGCCATCACCATCGTCGGATGGGGCGAGGGCGCGTTCGCGACTCCGAAGGCCGCCGCCGATGACATCGCCAAGTTTACGGGCGGCAAGGCCGCCGAACAGGGCAAGATCACCATCGAACTGCCGGAGATCGCCGAGAACGGCAATACCGTGCCGTTGTCGATCGCGGTCGATGCGCCAATGACCGACGCCGATCACGTCACCGAGCTGCTGGTGGTTGCCGAAGGCAATCCGAACCCGGGCGTGGCGATGTTCCACTTTTCACCGATGTCGGGCAAGGCGGAAGCCGCGACCCGTATCCGGCTTGCCACCACACAGAACATTGTCGCGGTCGCCAAGACCTCGACCGGCAAGTTCTACACCGCGCAAAAGCTCGTGAAGGTCACCATCGGCGGCTGCGGCGGCTGAACAAACCATAAAAATTAGTCAGGAGGCTAGCATGGCGGAAACGCCGAAAATCAGAGTGCCGAAGACCGCCAAGAAGGGCGAAGTCATCGAAATCAAGACGCTGATGCCGCACATCATGGAGTCCGGCCAGCGCAAAGATAAAGATGGCAAGGCGATCCCGCGCAAGATCATTAATAAATTTACCGCCGAGTTTAACGGCAAGCCGGTGTTCTCCGCCAATCTGGAGCCGGCGATCGCAGCCAATCCGTATATGCAGTTCTTCGCCAAAGTGGACGCGAGCGGCACCTTCAAGTTCACGTGGACGGACGACGACGGCACCGTCACCTCCACTGAGCAGAAGATCGACGTCGCCTGATAAACCGTCGCCGCGCGCGCGAGGGAAAAAGACAGCCATTCGTTCGGGAGGATTAGAAAAAATGCGGGCAGCGATATTATCGACCGGAACGCTCGCCGTTATGGCGATTGCCGTGGGCGCTTTTTTGGTGGCGGCGCCGACAAGCGCCGGCGCCCAGGCCAAGAAAGCGGCGCCGCTTGAGCTCAATGGCGATGCCGCGGCGCGGCCGTGGAAGCGTTACGACAAATGGCCGAAGCGCGACGAATCGAAGTGGAGCACCCTCGACGCGGTGAAATCCCCGCCGGCGCCGAAAGACCCGCAAAAGATCACGGGTCCGATTACCGGCGACGCCGCCAAGGGCGAAAAGCTAGTGGCCGATCGCGGCCGTGGCGGCTCGTGCCTTGCCTGCCACGTGATGGGACCGGCCGGCGGCGCTAACCTGCCGGGCAATGTTGGGCCCGACCTCTCGGAAATTGGCAGCGCCGGGCGCGAAGACGAGTGGCTGTTTAATTATATTTACGACGCACGCGTTTATAACCAGGACACAGTGATGCCCCCATGGGGCAGCCACGGCGTGTTCACTGACGCAGAAATCCGCGACATGGTCGCATTCCTCAAGACCTTGAAGTCGCCGGCGAAGTTCAAGACTGTGCTCGACGATCCGAACAAGCGTCCGGCGCCGGTCGAGAAGCGCGAAAATCTCGACTCGCTTGAAAATCCCGGCATGTGGGCGGTCGATAAGGCCAAGGCGCTTTGGACGAAGTCCATGGCGTCCGGCAAATCCTGCAACACCTGCCACAACAAGCCGGAAACGCAGTTCAAAACCTGGGCCGCGTCGATGCCGAAATGGGAGCCGCGGCTGAACAAGGTGCTGGGTGTTGAGGAGTTCGTCACCCGTCACGCCGCCGCCACCACTGGCGCGAAGTGGCTGATGGAGACGGATGAAAACCGCGATATGTCGATCTATCTGCACTTCCTCGCCAACGGCGCGCCGATCGACGTCGACACCAAGAGCGCACCGGCCAAGGCCGCCATCAAGCGGGGCGAAGCGCTCGCCAGCCGCAAGATCGGCGAGCTCAACTTCGCCTGCACCGATTGTCACGGCAAAGCGGCCAATCACTGGATCCGCGGGCAGTGGCTGGGCGAGCTCAAGGGCCAATACGACCACTTCCCGACCTGGCGCACCAGCCTCCTGGCGGTGTGGGACATCCGCCAGCGCTTCCAGTGGTGTCAGGTCAACATCCGCGCCAATGAGTTGCCGCCCGATGCCAAGGAATATGGCGACATCGAGCTTTATCTCGCCGCGCAGAACGAAGGGCTGAAAGTGAGCGTGCCCGGCATCCGGCATTAATGCGCGCTGTCATTCCGGGTCGCGCCGAATGGCGCGACCCGGAATCCAGCGGCACATTTAGAAGCACCGAGCTTGACCCTGGATTCCAGGCCCGTGCGCTGAGGCGCGCGTCCCGGAATGCCGGGGGAGGAGTGTCCGATGATCACCCGCCGTGAAATGTTGCAGGTGAGCGCGGCGACTGCCGCGCTCACGGCCGGCGCCGGCGGGCTCGCTCGCGCCTTCGCGCAACAGAAGCTCACGCAGGACGAACTCACCAGGTTCGACGCGCTCGGCAATGTCACGCTGCTGCACGTTACTGACATTCACGGGCAGTTGATGCCGGTTTATTTCCGTGAACCGAGCGTCAATCTTGGTGTCGGCGCGGCCAAAGGTCAGCCGCCGCATCTGACCGGCGCGGATTTCCTGAAACACTTCGGCATTCCGGCCAAGTCGGCGGCGGCTTACGCCATGACCGACCGGGACTTCTCCGCACTCGCCAAAACATACGGTCGCATCGGCGGCCTCGATCGCCTTGCGACGGTGGTCGCGCAAGTGCGCGCCGAACGCGAGGGCAAGGTGTTGCTGCTCGACGGCGGCGACACCTGGCAGGGTTCGCTCGGCGCCAATATGACCAAAGGCCAGGACATGGCCGACTGCATGGCGCTGTTGAAGCCCGACGCCATGACCGGCCATTGGGAATTCACCTATGGCGAGGCGCGGGTCCAGGAACTGATCAAGTCGCTTTCATTTCCTTTTCTCGCACTCAACATCCGCGACACCGAATGGAACGAGCCGGTTTTCAAAGCCTACAAGATGTTCGAGAAAGGCGGCGTCAAGATCGCCGTGCTTGGACAGGCATTCCCCTATACGCCGGTCGCCAATCCGCGCTGGATGATGCCGAAATGGTCGTTCGGTATCCGCGAAGAGGAGGTGAAGGCGCAGGTCGAGAAGGCGCGCAAGGCGGGTGCGCAGTTGGTCGTGCTGCTGTCGCATAACGGCTTCGACGTTGACCGCAAGCTGGCGGGCCGCGTCGAGGGCATCGACGTGATCCTGACAGGCCACACCCATGACGCATTGCCGCAAGCGATTCAGATCGGCAAGACGTTGCTCATTGCTTCCGGCAGCCACGGCAAGTTCGTTTCGCGGCTCGACCTCGATGTGCAGGGCGGCGCGGTGAAAGGCTTCCGCTATAAACTCATTCCGCTATTCGCCGACGCCATCAAGCCGGAGGCCGCAATGGCCGCGCAGATCGCCAAGGTGCGCGCGCCCTTCGCCAAGGAGCTGGCGCGCGTGGTCGGGCATTCGGATTCACTCTTGTACCGCCGCGGCAATTTCAACGGCACCTTCGACGATCTGATCTGCGATGCGCTCTTGAAAGAGCGCGACGCCGAGATCGCGCTGTCGCCCGGCTTCCGCTGGGGCACCAGCGTGCTGCCCGGTGCGCCGATCACGGTCGAGGATATTCACAACGCCACGGCGATTACCTATCCGCAGGTCTATCGCCTACCGATGACCGGCGAACGCTTGAAAGATGTTCTGGAGGACGTCGCCGACAACCTGTTCAACCCGGACCCATACTACCAGCAGGGCGGCGACATGGTCCGCTGCGGCGGGCTTGGCTATTCGATTGACGTGTCGAAGCCGATCGGCCAGCGCATTTCCAACATGACGCTGTTGAAGAGCGGCAAGCCGATCGATCCCAAACGCGAATACGTCATCGCCGGCTGGGCCAGCGTCAACGAAGGCACGCAAGGGCCGAATGTCTGGGACCTGGTCGAGCGCTACGTAGCGGCGGCAAAAACGGTGCGGGTGAAGCCGAACGCAAGCGTGAAAGTCTCGGGGATTTAATTCGATCTTCTGAAGCCGGTTTTCGAAGTCGGCATTTCATAGTCGCCTTATTCTTTTCAGCCGTGCAAAAGTAGAATAAATCATTACATTCACAAAGAAGAATGTGATAGAGGAGGGACGTTCGCCGGGAGCTGCCGATGACCGAACCGACCGATAAAAAACGTGCCTCACGCCGGGGCTTTTTAGCCGGCGCGGCCGGGATGATTGCCGCTGGCACCACCGGCGCGGCCAGCGCCAACGACAAGAACTTGCCGCCCAATATCGCGGATTGGACCAAGACGCTCGGTGACGGCGTCGCGGTGCGGCCTTACGGGCATCCGTCGAAATTCGAAAAGGGTGTCATCCGGCGCGACGTGCAATGGCTCACCGCCAGCCGCGAGTCCTCCGTCAGCTTCACGCCGCTGCATGAACTCGACGGTATCATCACTCCGAACGGCCTCTGCTTCGAGCGTCATCACGGCGGCATCGCCGAAGTCGATCCGAAAGATTACCGGCTGATGATCCATGGCATGGTCGACAAGCCGCTGATCTTCACGCTCGAGGACCTCAAGCGCCTGCCGCGCGTCAACCGTATCTATTTCCTCGAATGCGCCGCCAATTCCGGCATGGAGTGGCGCGGCGCGCAGTTGAACGGCTGCCAGTACACGCACGGCATGATGCACTGCGTGCAATATACCGGCGTGCCGCTCAAACTTTTACTGGAGCAGGCGGGCGTCAAACCGAAGGCGAAGTGGCTGCTGGCGGAAGGCGGCGACTCGGCGGCGATGACGCGCTCGGTGCCGCTTGCCAAGGCGCTCGACGATTGCCTGATCGCCTATCGCATGAATGGCGAGATGTTGCGCCCGGAGCAGGGCTATCCGGCGCGGCTCGTGGTGCCGGGCTGGGAAGGCAATATGTGGGTGAAGTGGATCCGCCGCATCAAGGTCGGCGACGAGCCCTGGTACACGCGCGAAGAAACCGGCAAATACACTGACTTGCTGGAAAACGGCAAGGCGCGTAAATTCACCTTCGAGATGGATGCGAAATCGGTGATTACCTCGCCGTCGCCGCAGACGCCGGTAAAGAAGAAGGGCTTTCTGGTCATCACGGGACTGGCGTGGTCGGGACGCGGCACTGTCAAGCGCGTCGACGTTTCGCTCGACGGTGGCCGCAACTGGCGCACCGCCAGGATCGACGGTCCGGTGTTCGACAAGGCCTGCGTGCGCTTTTATGCCGAGACCGAATGGAACGGCGAGGAACTCCTGTTGCAATCACGCGCCATGGACGACACCGGCTACGTGCAGCCGAACAAGGACGCTTTGCGAAAAATTCGCGGCGTCAATTCGATCTACCATAATAACGGCATCCAGACCTGGGCACTTAAAGCGAGCGGGGAGGTCGAGAATGTCGAGGTGGGTTAAACTCGCCACGCTAATATTTTTCGCGCTCGGCGCGCCCGTGCTGGCGCAGCAGGCAAAGCCGCACGACTACGGCATGGGAGCCCCGGCGACAGCGGCGCAGATCACCGGTTGGGACATCGACGTACGTCCCGATGGCGCCGGCGCTCCTTCGGGCCACGGCTCGGTGAAACAAGGCGAGAAGATTTATCTTGAGCGCTGCGCCGCTTGCCATGGCGAGTTTGGCGAAAGCGCCGGCCGCTGGCCGCAGCTCGCGCAGGGCAAAGGTACGCTCGCCTCGCACGATCCGGTCAAGACAGTTGGCTCTTATTATCCGTATCTCTCAAGCGTTTTCGATTATATCCGCCGCGCCATGCCGTTCGGCGATGCTCATTCGCTCTCGAACGATGAACTTTATGCGGTCACGGCTTACGTCCTTAGCCTCAATGACATTGTCGGCGACGATTTTGTGCTGTCACGCGAGACCTGGGGCCAGGTGAAAATGCCGAACCAGGGCGGCTTCTATGACGACGACCGGCGCAAGACCGAAAAGGCGTTCTGGAACAGTAAGCCTTGCATGAAGGATTGCCGTCGGCCGGCGAAGATCACCGGCCATGCCGCCGTGCTCGACGTGACGCCGGACGATAAAGGCTTCAACGACAGGACGCCGCGCAAGGGCGGGGTGGAGTAGCTTTTTCCCTCCCCACACTCGCAAGGGCTCGCGGGGGAGGGGAGGAGCGAACGCGCAGCGTCAGCGTTGGTTTTGCCTCCGCTCCGGCTTTCCCTTATGAAGTCTCCTAAGACCACTCCAGTCCGGGACTTCCATGAGCAAGCTCAACCTTTCCGTCGCCGTCGGGGCCTATGATCGGACGCGCGCGCTGATCGACGGCGCGGTGCAGATCGACGGCGTCAATCCGTCCTGCATGACGCTGTCACCGGAGGAAATCTTCTTCCGCGCCTTTCGCCATGCCGAATTCGACATTTGCGAATTGTCGCTGTCGAGTTCGACGGTGAAGATCGCGCAGGGCAATTTCCCTTATGTCGGCGTTCCCGCTTTTGTGTCGCGCGCGTTTCGCCATACCTCGATCCATGTGCGCACCGACCGCATCAAGAAGCCGGAAGATCTCAAGGGCAAGCGCGTCGGCGTGCCGGAATATCAACTGACGGCGAATGTATGGGCTCGCTCCATTCTGCAAGACGACTACGGCGTCAAGCCGTCCGACATTCAGTGGGTGCGCGGCGGCATCGAGGATGCGGACCGGCCGGAGAAGATCACCATCAAGCTGCCGACCGACGTGAAACTGGAAAACGCGCCTCCCGGCAAATCGATTTCCGCGATGCTGGCGGAAGGTACCATCGACGGCTTCATCGCGCCGCGCCCGCCGTCATTGCCGAAAAACACGCCCAATGTGGGCTGGCTTTTCCCCGATCCGGTGGCGGCTGCCAAGGACTACTACAAGCGCACCGGCATCTTCCCGATCATGCATATCGTCGGCGTGCGCCGGACGCTCGCCGAGCAGCATCCTTGGCTGCCCGGTGCGGTGTTCAAGGCCTTCGAGCAGTCGAAGGCCTATGCGCTCGATCTGCTCAATGATACGTCCGCCACCAAGGTGACGCTCCCGTTTGTCGAGGAGCGGCTGGCGGAAGCGCGCGCGCTGATGGACGAGGACTTCTGGTCGTATGGGATTGAGCCCAACCGCAAGACGCTCGAGAGCTTCTTCCGCCAGCATCATCGCGAAGGCCTGTCGTCGCGCCTGATGACGCCGGAAGAACTGTTTCATCCCGGCACGCATGAGAGTTTCAAGTTGTAAACCGCATGATCCCGAAAAGCATTTCCTCGACCTGATCGGGGATGGGCACCGGCTTTCGGATAAGATCACGCGCAAGGGAAAAGCCATGGCAACAATTACGAGCATCGCCGGCGGCGCGCCGAAGCCGGTTTTCGACAGGCTCGGCCCGATCTATCATCAACGTACCGGTCATACGCTGAACGCGCTCTACGACACCATGAGCGGCATTCAAGGGCGGGTCGCCAAGAGTGAGGCGCTCGATGTGCTGCTGATGCCGGTGGCGATGCTGGACGATTATGAAACAGCGTGCGTAGTGCTGGCAAAAGGCCGCTCGCCGCTCGCTGATATCGGCCTCGGCGTCGGCATCAAGGCGGGCGATGAAGTACCGGACATTTCGACGCCCGAGAAACTGAAGGCCTCGCTTTTGGCGGGCGGTTCGGTCGTCCACGCGCCCCCGACTGCGACGCCTTCAGGTGCGCAAAGCGATAAGGTGCTCCGTGAACTGGGGTTCACCGGCGGGCCGCTGAAAGTCATTCACAAGGCGGGGCTTGCCGGCGGCGTCGCGGCCATTGCCTCCGGCGAAGCGGCGCTCGGGATTTTTCCGAAAAGCGAGATCGTCGCCTTTAACGGCGTCACGCTGGTAGGCAGCCTGCCGCCCTCGCTTCAGCTTGTTATCACTTACGGCGCGGCGATCACCGCTGCCAGCAAAGTCGCGGACGAAGCGGCGGCTTTCATTCAGTTTCTGGTTTCGCCGGAAGCGCGCAAAGTTTGGAACGCCTGCGGTTTCGACGAACCATGACCTTTCTTTCCTTCCCCTTTCAGGGGGAGGGAACAGAGCGCCGCACAGTCCCCGTGCTACTTCGCAATATCCGTCTGGATCAGGTCCTTGACCTGTTCCGGCGTCAGCGACTTCGGCGCGTATTTAAGCTCCACCGCGTCATGCAGCAGATCATCGAGGCCCTTGATCTCGGTCATCTGCAAAATCGACTTCTTGAAGAACTCGTCGCGCACTCGCTTGGCGAGCACCGGCGTGATCTTGGCGAATTCGGCATAGTCCGTAATCACCTGCGGATTGTCAGAATACATGTAGTCGATGCTCTCGCGATAGGCCTGGAAGAAACGCTTGAGCACGTCGTGGCGGTTCTTGAGCGCGTCGGCATTGGCGATGATGGTGCGGATGGTCTGCCCGCCGATGATGTGGGTATCGCCGCCAAGCGCGACCAGATGAATCTTGCCTTCGTCGATTTCCTTGAGGCCAAAGGGCGGCGCCGCCCAGCCGATATCGACCTGGCCGCTCATGACATTGGTCAGCGTCGCCGGCGGGCTGCCGGTCGCGATCGGCTTCACGTCAAGTTTCCATTCCTTGATGAAGGCCTTCACCATCGAGTCGGTGGAAGAGCCGTTGGTCGAAAAGGCGATGGTTTTGCCCTTCGACTGTGCCGGGTCTTTCAGCGACTTGATCGCCGGGTCCTTAGCATACCAGTAGTCGGCGGCGCCGGTTGCCTGCGCCGCGACAATGCGGATCGGCGCGCCCTTGGCGTAATAGCCGATGGCTCCCAACGTGCCGACGGCAAGCCCGAGATCGACATTGCCGGAGATAACCGGCTGGACGGTTTCGCCGCTGCCGCGGGTATAGACCATCTCCATCACGATGCCGTGTTTCTTGAAGATGCCGGCCTTCTCACCGAGGTGGGTCACGGCGGTATCCCAATTGCCGCGCTGGCCTATGGTCATCTTGACCATGTCCTCGGCCGAAGCCGGCAGCGTCAGTGCGGCGGCGGCGATAATGGCAGCGCCTGTTATCCTCGTAATGGTTTTCATCGTTCGCTCCCCAGGGGGTGGTCTTGTCTTTTTCTTTTGGTCGTTGAAGTCTTCTCTTAGTGTCTCTTGATGCTGTCGAGGCCGCCAAGACGGCCAACCCCGGCATTGGCGCCGATCGCCAGCACGAACAGCACGATCAGCATCGCGTACATGCGCGGCATGTCGAAGGTAGAGTAGGCGTTGATGATGAGAAATCCGATGCCCTTATTCGACAATTTGGTTTCAGCGAGCAGCGTGCCGATCAGCGCGACGCCGAGGCCGAGCCGCACGCCGTTGATGATCGGATGCCGCATGGCGGGCAGGTAAATCTTGAACACCATCTGCGCCGTGGTAGCGCGGAAGCTCCTGCCGACGCGGATCAGCGTCTTGTCGATCTGGCGCATGCCGGCGGCGACATTGAGCGCGACCGGGAAGAAGCACGAAAGTGTGCCGAGCGCGATCTTGGAGCCGGAGCCGACGCCGAACCACATGATCATGATCGGGAAGAAGATGATCTTGGGCGTCGGTCCAAGATAATAGAGATAAGACTCGAAGGCCTTTGAGAGGAAGCGGTTGGCGCCGAGCGCGATGCCGACGATAATGCCGGCGCTGCCGCCGAGAACGAGGGCGGTGCCGACTTCGCCGGCGGTGACGGCGAGGTTAAAATAATATTCGCCATGTGTGAGCAGATCGAATAGTGCTGCGCCGATATTGACCAGCGACGGGATAACGTCGCGATAAAGCCAGCCGGAATGCGACAGGAATTCCCAGATCGCCAGTACGGCAAGAATGATGACCAGACGCACCATCGTAACCGGTCCGATGACCGGTGCCCGCTCGGCCGTGCGGATCAGTCGGTCCGTGTCAGCCATCGTTCCACCTTTTCAACCGCCATGAAGAACAGCACGCTCACCAGAATGACAAAGCAGATCGCGGCATAGGTGCCGGCCAGGTCGTAGCGTTCGGCCATTTCGTTGATGAGCTGGCCGAGGCCACCGAAATTGATCAGGAACTCGACGCCGACCACGTTGATCAGCGCGAATATGAGCCCGAGCCGGATGCCGACGAAGATAGTCGGCAACGAGGCCGGAAACAGAATTTTCCAGAATTGCTGCGACGGCGTCAGGTTAAAGCTCCTGCCGACATTGACCAGCACCTTGCGCGTCGAGGAGATGCCCTCGATGGTTTTCAGGATCACCGGCGGCAGCGCCGACACGAAACCCATCATGATGATGGTCCAGGCCGAGCGGCCAAAGATCACCAGGAACAGCGGGTAACAGAGCACGATCGGCGCCGAGGCCATGGCCGCGATCCAGGTCTCGCAGGCCTGCTGCAACAGCTTGAAGCGGTGCATCAGCACGCCGCCGGCGACGCCGAATACCGTAAGCATGACGCCGGCGGTCAGGCATTCGGTTAGCGTCTGGAAGAAGCGCGCAACGACGTGCTCTTCGACGATGACACGTGGGAAGCTTTCGATGATCTCGGACGGCGGCGGGATGATAAAGCGGTTGAGGACGCCGATCTGAATCAGCAATTCAACCAGCACGAAGAACGCCACCAGCGAGCCAAGACCGACAGCCGCGGGGAACACATTGCCCAGCTTGTGGCGGCGCATCGGTGCTGAGGTGTCTGCGATTGTCATGACGCTGCGCCATCGTGCTGGTGCAGCGCGTGGTCTTCTTCGTCGCGCATGCCGCGGCTTGCTTCTTCGCGCAGGTCGGCCCATATCTGCGCCACATAGCGGCCGAAGGCTTCGCTACCGACGATCTCGGAGGAACGCGGGCGCGGTAGGTCGATATCGACGATGCGCTTCACCTTGCCGGGCCGGTAGGTCATCACCAGAATGCGATCGGACATCTGCACCGCTTCGGTGATGTTGTGCGTGATCAGCAGCGTGGTCTGCTTTAACTCCTGCTGGATTTGCAGCACCTTGTCGCCGAGCAGCAGCCGGGTCTGCTCGTCGAGCGCAGCGAACGGCTCGTCCATCAGCAGGATTTTCGGTTCGGAGGCGAGCGTGCGCGCGAGCGAGACGCGTTGCCGCATGCCGCCCGACAGTTCGGTCGGGTAGCGGTTCTCGAAGCCGTCGAGGCCGACGAGCTTGATGAAATGGCGCGCGCGTTCGATGCGCTCGCGCTTGGCCATGCCGGTCAGTTCGAGCGGGAAGGCGACGTTGTCCGTGACGCTGCGCCAGGGGAAGGTCGACTCCTCCTGGAACACCATGCCGATCGATTTGTGCGGGCCGTTAATGGTCTCACCGGCGACGCTGACATTGCCTTGCGTGTGGCTGAGCAGACCGCCGATCACGTTGAATAAAGTCGACTTGCCGCAACCGGATGGCCCGATCACCGACAGAAACTCCCCAGGCTTGACGCCGAATGAGACATCGTCGACCGCCGTGAGTATGCCGTCGGGCGTGTCGAAGCGCACGACGATGTCGTCCACTTTCAGGATAGCGTCTACGCTCGCGCTTGAATCCATCGGGCTCATCGCTCTATTCGCTTTTCTTGATCATCTGCGCGGTGGTGGCTGCCGTATAGCCGGGCTCGACCCGCACGTCGACGATGGCAACCTGGCCTTGCTCGACCGCGGCGATAGCCTGCTTAAATACTTCGACGAGGTTTTCGATTTTATCGACCGGGCCGAAGCCTTGCGCGCCTTGCGCGCGCGCCATGGCGGCGAGATCGATATCGGGCTCGGAAATGCGCTGGCCGATCCAGCGGTTTTCGACCGGCCGGTTGCGGACACGGGCGACGCGTTCCTGATGCAGTTCGTCGTTGAAGAAGGAGCGATTATTGGCGACCACGATCAAAAGCGGAATGTGGTAATGCGCCGCTGTCCAGAGCGCGGTGACGCCCATGAGGAAATCCCCGTCGCCGCAGACCGCGATCGGCAACCGCCCCGAGCCCTTGAGCGCCAGCGCCGCGCCTACCGAAATGCCGGGCCCGCCGCCGACGCCGCCGCCGCCGTCGGAGCCGAGATAGTCGAGCGGGTGCTTGAACGCCCAGGATGCCCCGTTCCACGACAGTGACACATGCGTCAGAGAAGCTGGCCTGTCGCCGACGGCGCGCCGGAGCGCTTCGGCCATATGGTCGACCGTAAGCTTGTCGCCGGTTGGCCGTGCGAATTCCTTGGCCGGCGCAGGGGCCACCCGCGCCGGTCCCGGCCCGAGCGCTTCCAGCAGCAGCGGCACGGCCACGTCCGGCTCGCAATCGATAAACACATCGACCGGCGGCAGGCCCTGATAGTCCATGCTCCAGCCATTATGCAGACGGTGATCGACCGACACCTGCACGACCTTGGCCGTGACCTTGTCCAGGCCGCCGCAACTCTTGAATGTGCCTGCCAAATCGAGCCAGTCGAGGCTCAGGATCACGTCGGCCTTACGCAGGGCGTCGATGGCTTCCGGCGCGAGAGTCGTGCCGCCGGGTGCGCCCGCATGCAAGGCATGAAAGGTCGGGAATGAGGCCGCGATTTTCAAGTCGGTGGCGACGCTGGCGCCAAGACGCTCGGCCAGCACGATGCGCGTGTTCCAGGCATCGAGATCGCGTGAAACGCGCCCGGCGAGGATGACGGGGCTCTTCGCGGTCTTGAGCAGTTTCACCGCCGCCTTGATCGCGTCCGGGCTGGGTGCGCTCGTCACTTCCGGCATAAAGCGGGCGGCCTCAATAGGCGCGACCGCCTCCGCCAGTTTCATTTCCTGAATCTCGACATCGAGATTGACGTAAGTCGGCCCGCACGGCGCCGTGTTGGCGAGCCAGGCGGCGCGCAGCACGCTTTCGCGCGCGGCGACGGGGGAGCCCGGCTGGTCGTCCCATTTGGTATAGCCGCGAACCAGCGCGCCCTGGTCGCGCGCGGTGTGGATCCATTCGATCCAGGGCCGGCGTTTCACCGCGTCGTTCGGCCCGGTGGCGCCGAGGATCAGCATCGGCATGCGGTCGCACCAGGCGTTGAAGATCGCCATGGTCGCGTGCATCAGCCCGACATTGGAATGCACGGCCGCCGCCATCGCCTTGCCGGTCACCTTGGCGTAGCCGTGCGCTATCGCAACCGCGGCTTCCTCGTGCAGGCAGAGCAGCATCTGCGGATGCGTGTTGCCGAGATAATTGACGATCGAGTCGTGCAGGCCGCGGTAACTCGCGCCCGGGTTCAGCGCGATATATGGAATGTCGAGCGCATGCAACGCGTCGGCGATCACGTCGCTGCCGAAGCCGGCGGCATTGACGCCGGCAGGGACGGGGCGGTCGACTTTCGCGGTGTCGATGGCGGGTGCCTTGGTTTGACTGGATTGCGGCATGCGTTATTCAGACCGTCGCCGCCGGCCCGTACGGGTCGGCAAGGCTTGCGGCTGACATTTCTCCCTGTACTGGTCCCGGTTGGCCCCGGTCTACCCTTTTTATTCGCGCGTGATCCTAACCGAAAACCGGTACCCATTTTCGGGGGTCACGCGTCGTTCTCGCACAGTATAGGCTTTGACATTAGTACGAAGAAGACGCTAAATACACAAATAATTGTTGCAATTTTCACAATAATAAACGCCGTCCGAAAGCCTGCCGATGGACCGCTTTCGCACCATGGAAAGCTTTGCCCGCGTGGCGCGCGCCGGCTCCTTCACCATCGCCGCCAGCCAGCTCGGCCTGTCGCGCGCTTTGGTCTCGCGCCATGTCGGCGACCTCGAAGCGCGCCTTGGTGCGCAGCTGCTCAACCGCTCCACCCGTTCGGTCAGCCTGACGGAGGAGGGCAAGGCCTATCTCGAATTCTGCGAACGCGTGTTCGGCGAAATCGAAAGCAGCGAGCGCGAGATTTTAACGAGCCGCAGCGAACTGGCCGGCACGCTGAAAGTGCTGGCGCCGAAATCTTTCGGCACGCTGCATCTCTCCGATGCCGTGGTTGAATTCGCCAAGGCGCAGCCGGGCCTGCGCGTCTCGTTGATGCTAGAGAACACGCCCTATCGCGGCACCTACGAATTCGACGAACGCGGGCTCGACGTCGTGCTCTGCTTTTCGGCCGTGCGCGCGTCCGCGGTGGCGGAGGAGGAGATCGCGGCCTTCGACTGGATCGTCTGTGCGTCGCCGGCCTATCTCGCGCGCGCTGGCGAACCGCAGATGCCCGCCGATCTCGCGCACCATGCCTGCCTCGTGCATGTTGATGTCGCGCCCAATGACAGCGTCTGGCGTTTCAGCGGGTCACAAGGCCCGGTTTCGGTGAAGGTGCGCGGCGATTTCTTTTCCAACAGCGCGCTGGGCTTGCGAAAGGCCGCGCTCGCCGATCTCGGCATCGTCAATATCCCGCGCTACGCCGTCGTCGAGGATCTGGCCGCAGGCCGGCTGGTGTCGGTGCTGCCGCGTTATAGCGTCGGCGAGCGCACCATGATCGCGGTCTATCCCAAGGCCAAGACGACGCCGCGCAAGGTGTCGGCCTTTGTCGGCTTTATGAAAAGCTGGATGGCGCGCCAGGACATCGCTCACGCGCCCTGACGCAAGCGCGCCAGAACCTTCAAGCCCGCATAACCGTCCGGTTTCATGCCGACGCTTTTCTGGAATGCGCCGATCGCGCGCACGGTGTCGGAGCCGGTGCGCCCATCGACCCCGTCGGTCTTGAAACCACGTTCGTTCAGACGGCGCTGGATTTCCTTGACCTCGTCGATAGTCGGCACGCGTTCGCCGCCGGGAAATTGCTGGTGAAAGCCCTTCACGCCGGCGATGAGATCGCCAAGATGCAAGAGCGCCAGCGTGTAGCTGGTGGAGGGATTATAGGAATAGACCGCGCGGAAATTCTGTCCGATCAGAAACGCCGGACCGCCGCCAACCGGAATCCACAATTTCACCTTATCCTGCGGACGCGCAAAGGCTGCGCCGTCGGCGCGGCGGACACCATAACCGTGCCAGGCTTCGTAGCTGCGCATGCTGCGATTGTCGGCATGGCGTTCGCCGCCGGCCGGCAGTTCCACCTCGCAACCCCAGGTTTCGCCGCGCCGATAGTTGCCGCGCTCGATGAGATAACGCGCGGTGCCGGCCAGCGCGTCATCCGGTTTGCCGAATGGATTGGCGCGGCCGTCACGGTCGTAATCGACACCCAGATGCAGCCAGACTTCCGGCATCCATTGCGTATGGCCCATGGCGCCGGCCCAGGAGCCGATCATACCGGCGGGCTTTGCCCAGCCGCGGTCGATGATAATGAGCGCGTTGATCAGTTCGGCTTCCCAATAACGCCGCCGCCGCGGCTCGCCATAGGCAAGCGCGGCAAGCGCCGGAATGATCGGCCGCATATATTTCGGATTGTCGATGACATCGCCGAAGGATGACTCCATGCCCCACAGCCCAAGCATGGTGTAGCGATCCACGCCGTAATCTTTCTCGACGCGCGCGAGCAGGGAGGTATGTTCCTTAGCGCGCTCCTTGCCGGTGATAACGCGCCAATCCGAGCAGCGCCGGTTGATATATTGCCACATCTGTTCGGTGAATTCGGGCTGCCGGCGTTGCAGCGCATAGACTTCGGTATCGGGTTTAACACCGCTCATCACGCGGTCGTAAGTCGCGGACGAGACGCCGCGCTTGAGTGCAAGCGGTTTGAACGCGGCTACCCATTGCGTGAAGCGCGTATCGGAAAAAGCGCTGCCCGATAAAAGCGCGCCGATACCGATCACCCCGCGCAACGCGCTATTGATCAGCGCGCGGCGGCTAAGAGCAGAAATATAAGGAAGACCGTCGATTCGCGACATGGCCGGCAGTCTATCCGTTGCCGGACGTCGCACAATCGGCCAGCTCTGAGTTTCTTTACCGTGCACCAAAAAGCAGGGCCCCGCGACGGCGTGTCGCGGAGCCCAGCTATTCATCGTTAACGCTGCTTAGTTGACGCTACCGTTCACGCCGGCGCCGGCCGAGCCGCTGCCGGTGGTGGTTTTCTTATGCTTCTTCACCGCGGCGCGGTTGGACGCATCGACATTGGCGTTGGCCTTGGTGTTGCCGACATTGGCGTTGGCGCCGGTCGAGGAATTCAGGCTGGCCCCGCCGCTGGTGCCCGACGCACCGGTTGAGAGCGCCGCGCCGCCGGCTTGGCCGGTGGTCGCACCGATGTTGGCTTGCGCTAAGGTCATCGTGGTGGTGAGCGTCAATGCACTGGCGGTCAGCAAAGCGGTTTTCACGTATTTCATGGAAAGTTCTCCTCAGCGAATGGGAAAGAACGCGAGACAGTGCAGCCACTCTGTGGCCGGCCCGCTAACGAATTAACGAATGGAAGAGATGAATGTTCCGCCTTGCATCGCTTACTCTTTGACCGCGGAACGCCTGCCGCGTTCCCGAGGAAGTGGCAAGGGTTTTTCTGCTTGGAGATTCTCGGCGGCGGTGCCGTCTGACTTGATATTGCCGGCGCCATCGGCGGAATTGGTCGACGCCGCTTTCGCTTCGGGGACGATTGGCGGATACAGAATGACCGGCGGCTTGCCGGGAACCGGGGGGACCGGGTCGCCTTCATGTAATTCAGTGCCGCGCGCACCGATCATGCGCTCGTACGCGAGCACCAGAGACATATAAGGATTGACCCACACCCATCCGACTTTGGTGAAGACCTGCATGTTGAAATGCAGATGATACGAGGTGCCGCGTTCGAAATCGCCCCAGGTCGCGACCTTGCCGATGATCTCGCCCTGGCTCACTTCACGGCCGGTCACCATGCCGTCTTCGTCCAGCAATTTCGGATTCATGTGCAGATAGCGGAAGCGCACGAATTCGTTCGGCGTATTGATGACGACGTAAGCGGCGAGATTGCCGGGCATGCGCCAGATCGGGCCGTCGCGGACGGCGGCGACGGTGTGTTGATAGGGCTCGCAGCGGTCGGAGCCCTTGTTTTTCTGAACGCAATTGGCGGGCCGGATGTCCTCGCCCTGATGGCCAATGCCGCCAGGACATTGACCGACCATAAAGTCGCGCCGCTCGCAGAAATTATCGCGCCAGGGATAATTGAAATTCACCGGCGCCGCTTCATTGAACGTGAGCGGAATTCCGTTCACTCGGCAGGCATAGGGCGCGTCCTTGCGGCCGAGGCGGCCGGTGTGGCCTGAGCGATAGCAATCGCCCCAGGGCATGAAACTTTGCGACTTGACGTAGGCCGGTGCGTTGGCGATCGGAAAGCGCATCTCGGCGTAAACGTGATAATCGGCGCGGCCGGGCATTTTCTTCCAGCCAGTATTGGGGATAAGGTCGCCGGGCGCGTAATAGGTAAAGTCGGGCGATTGCTTTAGCGGCCGCGTCAGATCGAGATGCGGCTCGGCGATTTTTTGTGGACTACCGCCGGCTGTGTTGAGCAAGCCTAAAAACTTGAGGGCGATGGGGTCGGCTTCCTTGCAGGACAGGAATTTGAGCGAAGGCCGCCGGTCATAGCATTGGATCGACAGCACATAAGGCACGCCGAAACGCTCGAACACGTAGCGTACATGCGCCTCGCGCAAAATACGCTGGATACCGGGGAAGGCGTCTTGCAGATCCTTGAGCAGGAAGACTTGCTGATGATCCGGCCCGTCGAGGTCGTAGGTGAAACCGCCGCCGGTGATTTCGATCTCGATCGGCTTCTTCCTGTAATGATACCTGAACCCGCCATCACCGCGCTCAAGCAAAAAGGTGGCGGTGTAGCCAGCCGGTCCCGGCACGAATAATTTCGAAGGATGAAAGGGGCCGAAATATTTATCCGACCTGGAAGCGTCGTTCTTAGCGGCCTCTTCCTTGCCGGCGGCAGCATCGGCCAGGTAGGTCTCGATGTCGATCGGCAGCAGCATCGGCACGCTCGATTTGCCGATTCCCTTGAAACGCTTTTCCGTCTGCGCGTTGATGCGGGCAAATTCCGCCGCGGGCTGGCCGTCACCGTGGCTGGCAATCGAAGCCGCCGCCGCCGTCCAGTCGACCTGGGTCAGGGTCACGCGGGGGGCTTCGATCTCTGCGGCGGCAGCGGCGCTGGCGAACAGAAACGCCGCGCTGACAAGTACCGGAAACCTCAATGCGCACTCCTCGACACGGCTTGGCAAAAATCGAGACTAGCGGCATAGCATGGCGGCATACAAGGCCCGGGCGCTGGTATAGGGTCGCCGCGGCGTCAAGACGCAAGAGTTCTAAAAGAGGTTCACATGACGGTGCATGAGGCGGGACGCATTTCGGCAACGGGCGCCGACCGGCCGACGGAAATCATCGAGACCGGCGGTTCGGCGCGGCTGCATCTAACGCTCGCCACCACCGACTACGACCATGTGCGCGATCTGACCAACGCCGCGGTGCGGCCGGACGGCATCGTGCTCACCGGCTTTACGCTGCCGGTCGAGGAAGTCTTTTTCCGCTTCATCAAGAACCGCGAATGGGACATTTCCGAAATGTCCTTCGGCAAATTCATCGCCTATAATTCGCTCGGTAATTCGCCCTTCATCGGTATCCCGGTATTTCCCTCGCGCGTGTTCCGTCATTCGGCATTTTACGTGCGTGCCGACCGTGGCATCACCACGGCGAAAGACCTCGAAGGAAAAACCGTCGGCATTCCGGAATGGGCGCAGACCGCCGGCATTTACGCGCGCGGTTTTCTGGCCGAGACGGCGGGCATCGACCTCACCAAAATCAAATGGGTGCAGGCCGGCATGAACCAGGCTGGGCGCGAGGAGAAGGTCGAATTCAAACTGCCCGCCGGCATTCAATATACCCAGCGCCGCGATTCGAGCCTGAGCGCCATGCTGCTGTCGGGCGAAATCGATGCCGCCATTTCGGCCCGCGTGCCGGACGCCTTCATCGAGGGCAAGGGTAAAATCGCGCGGCTTTATCCCAACTACCGCAAAGACGAAATGGCCTATCACGCGCAAACCGCCATCTATCCGATCATGCATGTGATCGCGCTGCGCCGCGCCGTGTTCGAACGCTATCCCTGGGTGGCCATGAACCTGTTCAAGGCATTCGACGAAGCCAAGCGACGCAGCGTCGAACGCATCAACGATCTCACCGCCTCGCGCATTCCGGTGCCGTGGTCGGCGTCGATCGTCAGCGAATACGCCGCCAATTTCGGCGACGATCCGTTTCCCTATGGTCTTGAAGAAAACCGCAAGACGCTCGATGCCTTCTGCCGCTTCGCGCATGCGCAGGGCATCACCGCGCAGAAGCTCACGCCCGACGATCTGTTTCCGAGGGAAGTGCGCGCGAGCGTTAAGGTCTAATCCTTCGCGCGCTCGACGTAGGCGCCATCGGTGGTCATGACCACCACGCGTGTGCCGGTCGTGATATGCGTCGGCACCATGGTGCGCACGCCGTTCGACAGGATCGCCGGCTTGAACGAGCCGGAGGCGGTCTGGCCCTTCATTGCCGGTTCGGTCTCGGTGATCTCCAGCGTAATCTTTTGCGGGATCTCGATGGCAATGGCGTTGCCCTCATGCATGGAGAGCTGCACTTTCATGCCTTCCTGCAAATAGTTCGCCGCGTCGCCGACCACGTCGGTCTGCAAGGCGACCTGGTCGTAGGTCTGGTCGTTCATGAAGTGAAAGCCATCGCCGTCCTGGTACAGGTAGGAATACTCCACCTCTTCGACGTGGGCGCGCTCGACCGGGTCGGTGGTCTTGTAGCGCATCTGGGTCTTCACGCCGTCGGAAATCCGGCGCATATCGATCTGGGTGGTGGGGGTGCCCTTGCCGGGATGGAAACTCTCGGCGTTGAGCACGACACAGAGCTTGCCGTCGAGATCGACGATATTGCCCTTACGGATTTGACTGGCGATGACCTTCACGTTCACGATCCCCAAAATTCTGGCAGGCCCTGCAAACGGGGCCGGTTTCGGGCCGCAACATAGCGATCTTCTCGCGCAACGCCAGCCCTTCCGGGCGGTTCCGGCTTCGAGGTAAACGTGCCGGAAACCCCGTCTTTCTGGCTGCCCGGCCGCCATGCCGCCCGCCGGCCTTTTCTTTTAGCGCGCGCGCGCATCGCGGCCTGCCTGCGGGCCTGGTTCGCCGGGGAGGGTTTTCTGGAGGTCGAGACCGCCACCCTTCAGGTGTCGCCCGGCAACGAAACCCATCTGCACGCCTTTGCCACCGAATTGATCGGGCCGGATACGTTGCGTCGTCCACTCTATTTGCGCACGTCGCCGGAATTCGCAGCCAAGAAGCTTTTGGCGGCGGGCGAGAGCCGCATCGTCGATTTTGCCCGCGTCTTCCGCAACAAAGAGAGAGGCGCTCTGCATCATCCCGAATTCACGTTGCTTGAATGGTATCGGGCGAACGAGCCCTATGAGGCTTTGATGGGTGACTGCGCGGTGATTTTGGCGGAAGCCGCGCGCGCCGCCGGTACCAAGAAATTCTCGTTCCGTGGGCGCACTATCGATCCCTTCGCCGCGCCTGAGCGCATCACCGTCGCGCAAGCATTCGAGCGCTATGCCGGCTTCGATCTGCTCATCAGCATCACAGGTGGTGAGGGCGACCGCGCCGTTTTGGCGCAAGGCGCTATCAAAGCCGGCGTGCGCATCGCCGATGACGACGATTGGGATGCGATTTTCAGCCGTATCCTGGCCGAGAAAATCGAACCGCATCTCGGCAATGGCCGCGCGACGATTATTTATGAGTATCCGCTGCCGCAGGCCGCGCTCGCGCGCGCGAAGCCCGGCAGCGACAAGGTGGCGGAGCGATTCGAGTTGTATGCCTGCGGAGTCGAACTCGGCAACGCCTTCGGCGAACTCACCGACGCGACCGAGCAGCGTGCGCGCTTCAACGCCGCGATGGACGAGAAACAACGCATCCACGGCGAACGTTATCCGATCGATGACGATTTTCTCGATGCGCTCGCACACATGCCGTCCGCCTCCGGCATCGCGCTTGGCTTTGATCGGCTTGTGATGCTGGCGTCCGGTGCGCAACATATCGAACAGGTGCTGTGGACGCCAGTGGTGGAATAGAGAGACTGACATGAACAAACACATTCGGACATTACGCACAGCAGGTGAGATCGTGGACGAAGGCTTTGCCTCGTTCGACAAAAGAGCCACACTCGAAAACGTCGCCAACCGCTACGCCGTCGCATTGCCGCCGGCGCTCGCCGCGCTGATCGACCGCAACGACCCGAACGATCCGATTGCGCGGCAATTTGTACCGGCCACGGCCGAACTCGATACGCAGCCGCAGGAACTGGCCGACCCGATCGGCGACGACGTCCATTCGCCGGTCGAAGGCATTGTGCATCGTTATCCCGACCGCGTGCTTTTGAAGCTCACGCATGTCTGCGCGGTTTATTGCCGCTTTTGTTTCCGGCGTGAAATGGTCGGCCCCGACAAGCCGAACGCGCTTTCGCCCACCGCGCTTGCCGCCGCGCTTGATTACATCCGGTCGCACAAGGATATTTGGGAGGTCATTCTCACCGGTGGCGATCCGCTTGTCTTGTCGGCGCGCCGGTTGCGCGCGGTCATGAAAACGCTCGGCGAAATCGACCACGTCAAGATCGTACGCATCCACACCCGCATGCCGATTGCCGAACCCGCGCGCATCACGCGCGATTTCATCCGCGCGATGAAAATCAAGGGCAAAGCCAGTTACGTCGCAATCCATGTCAATCACGCGCGTGAACTGACGCCCGCAGCACGCCACGCCTGCGCTTTGATGGCCGATGCCGGCATTCCGCTGTTGGCGCAAACCGTGCTGGTCGCCGGCGTCAATGACAATGCGCAAGCCATGAGTGAGCTGATGCGTGCTTGCGTCGAGACCCGCATCAAGCCTTTTTATTTGCATCACGGCGATCTCGCGCCCGGCACGGCGCATCTGCGCACCGGCATCGCCACCGGCCAACAACTGATGAAGGAAATGCGGGGCCGTGTTTCCGGTCTATGCCAGCCGACTTATGTGCTCGACATTCCGGGCGGGCACGGCAAGTCGCCGATCGGTCCGAACTATATCGAGCGCGACGGTGATCGCACCCTGGTGGAGGATTTCAACGGACAGCGGCACGCGTACCGGGCCACCTAATGCCGGATCGAGACCAGGTCGAGCAGAGCGGCGGCCACCGCCAAACCGGCAAAGCCGATGAAGACGACCGCGATCATCGCGTTCCACACGAAGGACACGTCGCGTCGTAAAGCGGCTACTACGTTCTTGCTGTTCATCTTCATGGCCTGACGCTCCCAGTCCGAGCTAAGGTGGAGAGCTTCGCCCCGCGAATGTCATGCATACATAACCGCAGGGAATCGTCCGGCCTATAATTTCTACGTTAAATTGCAGGCGAAATGTGGCGTATCTTCGCATGCCTGTTATGAGCCGGTTGCGCGGGCCGCGGCGTACGCGCGGTGTGCTTAATCGCCGCGTCGATCACGTGGCTGTGAAGTTCGTAGGCGGCGGTAATCGAATCCGCTCCACCCGCGCAAAGTTGGAAGTACTAAAAGTGGCCGCTGGGAATGCGGCGTCCAATCGCACGAAGTTCCAACCGACAAAAAATTTAGAGACGCCATACCGTCAGGATTGGCGCGCCGGTTCGAACTTCGTTCGAACCTTTATTCGTTTGAGGGCGGCCATTCCCAAGGAGGATTGGCGCGCCCTACGGGATTCGAACCCGTGTCGCCGCCGTGAAAGGGCGGTGTCCTAGGCCTCTAGACGAAGGGCGCAATAAGCCTTGGCAGGAGGGCTCCCTATAGAGAGCTTCGCCGCCAGCGGCAAGTCCGCGTAAACATGGGTGGAAAACCGCCGAAATCTTAGCCGGCACTGGCGCGCGCGCTCACCATTTTCCCGTGTTCGGCATCGACTTCCATGGCTCCTGCGGCGGCTTGGCCTCGCCCTTTTGCAACAGCTCGATCGAGTGCTTGTCGGGCGAACGCACGAAGGCCATGACGCCGTCGCGCGGCGGCCGGTTGATGGTGACGCCGGCTTTCATGAGCTTCTCGCAGGTCGCGTAGATGTCATCGACCTCATAAGCGAGATGGCCGAAAAAGCGCGCCTCGCCGTAGTCCTCGCTGTCCCAGTTGTAAGTGAGTTCCACCTCGGGTCCGGGCCGGCCTTGTTTCTTGGCCGCTTCGAGCGCGCCGGAGTCGTCGGCCCCTGCCAGAAATACCAAGGTGTATTTGTTTTTCTCGTCGACCCGGCGGCGGGTTTCCTTCAACCCGAGCTTGTTGACGTAGAAATCAAGCGCGGCGTCGAGATCGCGCACGCGCAGCATGGTGTGCAGATAGCGCATAGGATGAACCTCGCATTATTCTGTAAACTTGGGGCGGCCACCCCTGATGTGGAAATGAAACCGGATAATACTATAGCCATGATTGCCGCCGATCTCGATACCGCCATTGCCCACCTGCGCGAGCTGATTGAAGGCGCGGACAGAATTGTCCCTTTCACCGGCGCCGGAATCTCGACCGAATGCGGCATTCCGGATTTCCGCTCGCCCGGCGGACTGTGGACTAAGAACCGTCCCATTCCATTCGACGATTACATAGCGAGCAGCGAGGCGCGCTCTGAGGCCTGGCGCCGCCGCTTCGTGATGGAAGAGAGTTTTGCCAATGCAAAACCGGGACGCGGGCATCGGGCGCTCGCCAGTCTATATCGCGCCGGCAAAATACCGGCGCTGGTGACGCAGAATATCGACAATCTGCATCAGGCTTCCGGCGTCGCCGCGCGCGACGTCGTCGAATTGCACGGCAATACCACGTATGCCACATGCCTTTCCTGTGCGCAGCGTTACGAGTTGGATTGGATCCGGCGCGAATTCGAAGCGAATGACGGAAAAGCGCCCGGTTGCGGCTGCGGCGGCATCATCAAAACCGCGACGGTATCCTTCGGACAGGCGATGCCGGAGGAAGCGATGCGGCGCGCGCAAGAGCTTGCGACCGAATGCGACCTGTTTCTCGCCGTTGGTTCGTCGCTGGTAGTGTGGCCGGCCGCCGGATTTCCACTCGTCGCCAAACGCAACGGAGCAGCGCTCGTCATCATCAACCGCGAGCCGACCGATTTCGATGAATTCGCCGATCTGGTCGTGCGCAACGACATCGGCGACGCACTGGCCCCCTTCATCAGCCACTGATTCGCAGGGCTTTCCGCTGTGTACAGAGCTGTGTGCAAGCTCATTTTGGCCTTTGCCGTTAAAGGGCCGGTGTTATCGTGATTTCACAGATTCGCCGCAGTGCCTTTCATCGGGCGCGAGAGCAAACGGCGGGCCGCCGAGTCTTTGAGGCCGAGTCTTTGAGGCCAAGTCTTTAAGGGCCTTGGCGTAACGGGATTGAATCGCAATGCCAGATACAAATCTCCGCCCCGGCACGGTTAGAGACATCATCGACGAGACGGCGGTCGATCTCATCGAATTGTCAGGCGTGATCAAATGGTTCGACGTGTCGAAGGGGTTTGGATTCATCGTCCCCGATAACGGCATGCCTGACATCCTGTTGCACGTCACCTGCCTGCGCCGCGACGGCTTCCAGACGGCTTACGAAGGCGCCCGCGTGGTGGTGGAAGTGCAGCCGCGTCCAAAGGGTTTGCAGGCTTTCCGTGTCGTCTCGATGGATGAATCGACCGCGCTGCACCCGGCGCAAATGCCGCCACCGCGCACCCATGTCACGGTGACGCCGACTTCGGGGCTCGAACGCGCTCAGGTGAAATGGTTTAACCGCTTGCGCGGCTTCGGGTTCTTGACCTGCGGCGAGGGCACGCCGGACATCTTCGTGCATATGGAAACACTGCGCCGCTACGGCTTGGCCGAGCTGCGGCCGGGGCAGACCGTCCTGGTCCGCTTCGGACCGGGGCCGAAGGGCCTGATGGCGGCCGAGGTGCGTCCGGACGGCGGGCCGCTCGGTCTGGCCTCGCACTGACCTCAATCACTCAATTTTCGCAATCCCTCAATTTTCAATTGCCGTCGTGCAGGCAGCCGCGTAAAGGCGAGCCTATGCGTGGCCTTTCGCTCATTGCCGCCCTCTTTGCCGGATTGCTCGCCGCCGCCCCGGCACAGTCGGCCGATCCGCATACACTGGAGATCGCCAGCAAGACCGGCGTGCACGTCTTCTCGGTCGAGATCGCCGCCAACGACGCCGAGCGCGCCAAGGGCCTGATGTTCCGCAAGGAACTACCGGAGGGGCAGGGCATGCTGTTCGACTTCCACCAGGATCAGGAAGTCGCCTTCTGGATGGAGAATACTTACATACCGCTCGACATGATCTTCATCCGCGGCAATGGCACCATCCTCCGCATTGCCGAGAACACGACGCCTTTGTCGACCAAGCAGATTCCTTCCGGCGGGCCGGTGCGCGCGGTGCTGGAAGTTATCGGCGGGACGGCGCGCAAGCTCGGCGTCGCGCCCGGCGACAGGGTTGCCAACCCGATTTTCAGCGGACGCTGACGCAAGTCCGCCGCCGGGCCGCCCTTACCGTTGCTTGCTGGGGTGTGGCGAAGCGTGTACCAACCCGCCTATTCATGACCATCGGGGCGTAGCGCAGTCTGGTAGCGCGACTGGTTTGGGACCAGTAGGTCGCAGGTTCGAATCCTGCCGCCCCGACCAATACTTCACGAAACCATTCTGTCGGTTGGTTTTAGAGCAACGCCATCCATTAATTAAATATTATTAAGTAATAATCACCTTCAATCGATGAGCGGTCGCCATGCGGCGGCGCGGCGCGCGCCGGTTGTATTTTCAGCCATCTATCGCGGGTACAGCGTCAAATACGCGGCAACAGTTTGTTTTTTGCGCTACTGCATGGAAGTTGATTTCTAGTACATAATTTATGATTTATGCTTGCTAAGTAACGGTCAATACGCGAATATTTATTCGAAAGTTATGATAATAGCTTTTCATTATATGAACATTTCGCGCCTTAAGATCGAGAATTGGCGTGAAATAGGGGGAACAAGCTTCAAAAGAAGCGTCAAACAGTAGTTGAGTTATGCCGACCGTCGCGTTGTCCGCCAGTTTTGTGCGGCAGGCCCAATGTGCGCCTGGCCGCAAGAAGACCGATTACTTCGACGCGGGTCAGCGCGGATTCATGCTCGAAGTACGCTGCTCGGGCGGCAAGACCTACTACCAGCGCTACACCGACGAACGCGGCCGTGAACGCCAGTACAAAATAGGCCCGGCCGAAGTCCTGACCCTCGGTCATGCACGCCGCAAGGCCAAGCAGGTGGTGGCGGAAGCCCTGCTGGGCGCCGACCCGCAACAGAAGCGGCGCGAAATGCGCGCCACGCCGCTGCTGCGGGATTTCGTCGCCGAGCGATATTTGCCCTTTGTGCAGACATATAAGAATAGTTGGCAGACCGACGAGACCGTCTTGCGCGTCCACATCCTGCCGAAACTCGGCCATCTCGCGCTCGACGAAATCAAAACCGACGCCATTTCCGACCTGATCAATGCCATGCGCGCCGACGGCTATGCCGCCGGAACCATGAATCGTATCATCGTCATCATCCGTTACGTCTATAACCTGGCGCGCAAATGGAAGACGCCGGGCGGGGAGGAGAACCCGGCGGCGGGTTTAAGCGCCGGTCCTGAAGTGCAACGCAACCGCTTTCTTGCCGAATGGGAAGCGGAAAATTTGGTGCGTGCCATCCATGTCGACGAGAACCAGACCGCCGCGCGCTCTATCATGTTGCTGCTGCTGACCGGCGGGCGCCGCAACGAGATCACCTTCGCCAAGTGGGAATACGTCGACTGGAAAAACAAAACGCTGCTTGTGCCGAAATCGAAATCGGGCAGGGCGCGCGTCATCGCGCTGAACCAGTCGGCGATCGCGCTGTTGACGGCGACGCCGCGCATCGACGGCAATCCTTACATCTTCCCCTCGGAAGTGACCGGCAAGCCGTCGGCGTCGTTGTTCTTCCCTTGGGATCGCATTCGTCAGCGCGCCGGCCTTGACGATGTGCGCCTGCACGACTTGCGGCATTCCTTTGCCAGCTTCCTGGTCAATCGCGGCGTCTCGCTTTACGTCGTTCAGGGCCTGCTCGGTCATCTGCACGCACGTACAACGCAACGTTATGCGCATCTCACTCAAGAGACCTTGAGTGGCGCGGCCGACCTCATTCAGCACGTGATCGCATTCCCCGAGGCCGGAAGCACGGGCTCGGACGGACGCACAGGTGCTGCGCCGGTCGCGCAGCATTCCAATTAGCCGGTAACGCCGGGCAATCAAGCATTGGACATCCGTTCAAGCGGGTCGTTCCGCCGCCGATCCGGCGCGCGAATTAAAATCACATTTTGTCAAACGCGATCGTCCGTACAAAGCGCGCGGGAGTGCGCGCGCGTGGCGGTGTGCGGACGGTCGACGCATTAACCGAAAATCAATTCGGCGGTGATGAGGATCCATTCGCATCGTGCGGATGCGTTGAACGTCGTCTTCGACCGATTCCGCCGTCAACCTAGGCTCTACCTATTCTTCATTGCGCCCTTGCTGTGGCCTCGCCCGGCAAGATCGACGCCTGGTCAAATGGTTGGCTTTGCGCGTCACCCAGACCAGGCCCAGCCGGCAAGCCCGAGCCGGCCGCGAAAATAGGCGGCACGATGAAAGCGTGCGCCCGCCGTCGTTGATCTTGCCAGCGGATCGAAGGCCAAACCGGTCCAGTACGTGAAGATTTGTAGCCTGTACGGTGCGGGGTTCTACTATATCCCGGGCACCGATACGTGCATCAAGATCGGCGGTTGGGTCCGTATGCAGTTCGGCAACGGCTACAACGGCAACATGACCAACGGCCCGATGGTTGGAAACGTCAACAACCGTCAGACCAATGATTTCATGACCCGTAACCGTGGTTACATCACGGCCGATGCCCGCTCGCAGACCGAATACGGCACCCTGCGCGCCTACATCGCGGTCGGTCTGTCGAACGACAACCCGCTGCCTGGAGCGGCCGTTACGTCCACCGGCGGCACAGCTTTGGGTGGCATTTCTGCGAACGCCGGCTCCACTGTGGGCTTCAGCGCCAACCGTGCGTTCATCCAGCTTGGCGGCCTCACCGCCGGTCTGGCGCAGTCGTTCTATGACTTCATGAACTACTCGGCGGTGTCGTATAACGGCGGTTCGGTGTGGACCCCGGCCGGCGCGGACACCGGCGACGGTGGTGCGCAGGTTCTGGCTTACACCGCCCAGCTCGGCGGCGGTCTGTCGACGACGTTGAGCTTGGAAAACCCGCGTAACGGTGCCGTGGTTGCCTTCGGCGCTGCTGGCGTCCCTGTAGCCGGCGGTGCTGTTGGTGCGGCCGGATTCGGAGCGACCAACTACGGCGCGCCGATTGGTCGTGAAGGCAACAAGTTCCCCGATGTCGTCGCCAATCTTCGCGTCGACCAGGCGTGGGGCTCGGCCCAGATCATGGGTGCGTTGCACGACGCCAGCGCTGGCTACTATGACATCGCTCTCGCGGGTCATCCGGCCGACGTTCTCGGCTATGCCGTCGGCGCCGGTCTGCGCATCAACGCGCCGACGATCGGCCGTGGCGACTACTTCCAGACCCAGTTCAACTGGACCAAGGGTGCCATCAAGTACATGTCGGCTGGCACCAGTCTCTCGATGGTGAGCGGCTCGACCACCGGCACGGGTACCTATGCCGACGGCGTGTATCTGACGAATGGCACTGACAGCGTGCATCTGACGACGGCCTGGAGCGCAGGCGCGTCGTACGAGCACAACTGGAACCCGAGCTGGAAGACGTCGCTCTATGGCGGCTATTCCGCGATTAGCCTCGATCAAGCGACTGGTTGCACCGTACCAAGCATCGCGACTGGTTGCTCGGGCAATTGGGATACCTGGCAGGTCGGCACGCGCACTGCGTGGGCTCCGGTTGCCAACCTCGAAGTTGGCGTCGATGTTATGTACACCAACCTGGACGCTCGTAACACGGGCCTCGGCGCGGCGACGTCATCCGACCAGAGCGCCTGGGTCAGCTACCTCCGCATTCAGCGCAACTTCTATCCGTGATCGTCCGATCGAGGCGAAGTTCGCCTGAAAATGTAAAAGCCCCCGGCGGGAAACCGCCGGGGGTTTTTCTTATGAATTTCATCTTATGAATTTCACCAACGATTATGAATGTGCGCTCACCGCGTCGCAGCGCGCGACGAAATCGGCGATACGCGCGATCACATCGGCTTCGACCAGCAATGGCGCGTGGCCCTGGTCGGGGACTTCGAAAGTATCGAGCGAGGAACGGCGTGCCCGCATGGCCTCGACCGTCGCGACCGAGAGTAGATCGGAATTGGCGCCGCGGATGACCATCATCGGCACATTGGCCAAAGCATCGAAGGCGCCCCACAGCGGCGGCAGCGGCTTTTCGAAATCGATGCCTTCCAGCGTCTTCGCCAGCGCCGGGTCGTAATCGGGCATCACTTTGCCGTCGGCTTGCTTAAAAATTGCGATGCGCGCTCGCCAGCCAATCGGCCGTCGTCAGCTTGGGAAATTGCGCATCGAACAGCCGGCGCAGAATCTCGGCGGCTTCCTCGTAATCGCGCGGTTGCGGCAGCTTGCCGACATAGCCCTTGATCCGCATCAAGCCCTTCGGCTCGATGACCGGACCGATATCGTTGAGCACGGCGGCCGCGATCGCCGTCGGCCGCTGCGCCGCCAGCAGCATGGTGAGAATGCCGCCGCGCGAAGTGCCGACAAACACCGCCGGCTGGCATTCGAGCGCGGTGATGACGGCGATGACGTCGGCCAGTTCGACCTGAAAGGAATAATTCGACGGATCCTTGTCGTATTCGGATCGGCCGCGCCCGCGATAATCGAGCGCGACGACGCGGCGGCCTTCGGCGCTCAGAGCCTGCGCCAGCACCTCGAAATCGCCCGCGCTGCGCGCCAGCCCCGGTAGGCAGACGACGGGCAGCACGGCCGTGCTGGAGCGGCCATAGCAGCGCGCATGCAGCTTGAGGCCGTCGGGGGCGGTGATGAAAGTGGAAATCGGGGCGCTCATGGTCGGATGCTAATAGCAGCCGGCCCACGCCGCAATCAGTTGGCCGCGCCGCGATGGATGTCGGCCTCGATCATGAGCTTGCTGCTGCCGCCGAAGCGCGCGCGGTAGACCTGCATATTCTCCATGATGCGCTGAACGTAATTGCGCGTCTCGGCGATCGGAATGCGCTCGGCCCAGTCGACCGGATCGATCTTTGGATCGCGTGGATCGCCGTAAGCGGCAATCCACTGCCGCACGCGTCCGCGCCCGGCATTGTAACCGGCGAAGGTGAGCAGATAAGAGCCGTTATAGGTTTGCAGCAGCATCGACAATTCGGCCGCGCCCATCTGCATGTTGTAGACCGGGTCGCTTAGCAGCCGCGCGCGGTCATAGGGCGCCTTGAAGCGTTTGGCGGTGTCTTGCGCCGCCGCCGGCGTCACCTGCATGAAACCATAGGCATGCGCGGGCGACACGACCTTCTGATTGAAATGGCTTTCCTGCCGCGCGATCGAATAGGCCAGAGCCGGTTCGATCGGCGTCGTAATCGGCTTATAGTCGGGCAGCGCCGCGGTCGGGTAGGCGTAGTAGTCGAGCGGCAGCCCGCGCCCGAGCGCGCCTTTGCCGAGCAGCAGCATGGCGCGGCCATCGTGATGCTTGCCGGCGGTCTCCGCCAGCATCGCCATGCCGGCGATGTCGGTGCCGCTCTCGCCCAACTCGGCGAAAATCGAGGCCAGCATTTCGCGTTCGTCGAGCGCGTAGAGAATTTCCGCCGCGCGCACGACTTCGAGATTGCTCAGCGCGCTGCGTTCTTGCGCGGTGAATTGCGGCGGTCCGATCAGACCGAGATCCTTGAGGCCGAGGCGGCCGCGCGCGAGTTGGCCGTAATAAGTGGCGCTATGTTCAGCCGCCTTGGCGTAAAAAGCCTGCGCCTGCGCGCGTTGCCCCATCGCCTCGGCGGCGCGGCCTTGCCAATAGCCGGCGCGCGAGAGCGCATGCGGATTATGGGTGCCGTCGTCGATGAGGGCGAAATGCTGGGCGGCGGTCGCCGGATCGTGCAGGAAGCGGAGCGCGATCCAGCCGGCGGTGAAATGCTTGTCGACGCGGTAGTTGCCCTGCGTCGGCGTGGCGGCGTCGCGCGCGACGCGGTAAGCGGTTTGCGCGTCGTGCTTGTCGAGCAGTTGACGGACCAGGATGCGGCGTTCCTGCCACCATTGATTGACATCGACCAGCGCCGCCGCGTCGCGCGGCGCCGACAGGATCAGGCGCGCGGCTTCTTCCGGCTTGTCGTGTTTGCGCATCCAAACGGCGCGCGCGAAAATATATCCGGCGTCGCCGTGAGCGGATGCCGGCACCGCGTCAAGCAGCGCCTTGGCGTTGCCGGCTTTTTTGAGCACCGCGCTCCACGCTTTGGCGATGGCCAGTTCGTTGCCGCCGAGACGCTGAGCGGCGCGTAAGCCCGCCTCGCTTTCGTCTTCGTAGAAGCGCTTGTCCATGCGGACCCTGTGGTCTTCGCGCGTCAGCAGACCGCCGAACTGCTCGAGCACCATCCGCTCGACATCGCTTGAAGCATCCTGGTAGCGCCAGGCATGTCGCACCAGGGCCGTGGCGCCGGCGCGGTCGCCTTGCGCCAACAACTCGTGCGCCAGCATGTAGCGGCCTTTGGCCATGGTCGGCGGCCGATGGGCGAAGAAGTCGCGCACGGTGCCACCGTCGATTTTGTCGTTCCAAAGCGCATTCTCGGCGCGGCGGCGGAAAAAAGCCGAATGCGGCCAGTCCGGATTGTTTTTCACGAAATTGGCGTAACGCCGGAAGGTAGGATTGGTGTTGTTGCTGCGCAGGACGATCCATTCCGCTAGCTTGCGCGCGACCGGATCGGCGATCGCGCGCTCCGCCACATCGGCGATCGCTTCGTTGCCTTTGTGGACCGCATCGATCACCTGCCTGACCAGGCCGATGTCGGAATTCGAAGTGGCGGTGGTGGGGGCGATGGCGAAGGGGCCGGAGACCGGACGCGCCAGAGGCTTAATGGCGGCGCGGCTGGCGAACAGGGCGCCACGCAGGCCGGCGCCGGCCTGGGCATAGGCCTCGCTGCCCATCCGGGCGGCCTGCGCCCGTGGGGCCGGGCTGTGGTTTCGATTGCGCTCAGGCTGGCCGATACCGAGGACCGCGGGCTTTGGCCGCGGCAACGGAACCTTTGCGCCGGCGGCCATGGCAAAGCCAACGCCGGCGGCGGAAACCGCCACAAGCGCCCCCCAGACAGCGGCGGAAGGCCGAGAAACAGTGTACATTCAGCCTCTTAGAGTTCCCTCGTCCGACTCAAAAAGCTTACGTATTTACCCAGCCCCCCATAGGCCATTTTGGCCGATAATGGGATAGATTTTTAGGCCTCGGTTAAGACGCCGGCCCTGGGCTTTCATCGGCCTGGGCGACCCGATATCAATGGCGTGACCGGCCGTGGGGCCGGGACGGAGTAAGCTGTCATGACCGCCAATGGAAGCGCCAGCGCAAACGGCAAAGAAAGCGCGACGACCAAATTTCGCGGGTCGTTCACCGCGATGGTGACGCCGTTCAAAAATGGCGCGGTCGACGAGAAGGCGTTCCGTGATCTGGTCGATTGGCAGATCGCCGAGGGCACGAATGGTTTGGTGCCGGTCGGCACCACCGGCGAAAGCCCAACCCTCAGTCATGAAGAGCACAGAAAGGTCGTGGAGTGGTGCATCGACCAGGCCAGGGGCCGCGTGCCGGTGATCGCGGGCGCTGGCTCCAATTCGACCGCTGAAGCCATCGCGCTGGCGCAGCATGCCGAGAAGGCCGGCGCCGACGCCGTGCTGGTGGTGACGCCGTATTACAACAAGCCGACGCAGGAGGGCATGTATCGGCACTTCAAGGCGATCAACGACAAGATCGGCATTCCGATCATCATCTACAACATCCCGCCGCGTTCGGTGGTGGACATGTCGGTCGAGACGATGACGCGGCTTTTCGAGTTGAAGAACATCGCCGGCGTCAAGGACGCCACGGCTAATCTGGCGCGCGTATCGTTGCAGCGCCATGCGATGGGCCCGGATTTCATCCAGCTCTCCGGCGAGGACATGACCGCGCTGGCCTACATGGCCGCCGGCGGTCACGGCTGTATTTCGGTCGTCGCCAATGTGGCGCCAAAGCTGTGTGCCGAACTGATGAATGCGGTGTTCAAGGGCGACTATGCCGATGCGCTCAACATTCAGGATCGGCTGACGCCGTTGCACGACGCAATCTTCAAAGAGCCTGGCCTTGCCGGCGCCAAGCATGGTCTGGCGCTGTTGGGGCGCATCGCGGAAGAGGTGCGGTTGCCGCTGATGATGGTGATGCCGCCGACCGGGAAGGTGATCCGCGAGGCCATGGTGCATGCCGGGCTGCTCAACTAGGCGCGGACAAGATCACGCGCAAATAAGTAAACCGGGACGCGCCGCCAATGTCGCTGCTCGATGATTTCAAAAAATTTGCCCTGCGCGGCAACGTGGTCGATCTCGCCATTGGCGTGATCATCGGCGCCGCCTTCGGCAATATCGTCTCCTCGCTGGTCGGGGACATCATCATGCCCGCGATCGGCGCCGTGACCGGCGGCCTGGACTTCTCGAACTACTTTATCCCGCTTTCCGGCAAGGTCACGGCGGCCACTCTGGTGGAGGCAAAAAAGCAAGGCGCCGTATTGGCTTACGGCAGTTTCCTGACAATAACGCTTAACTTTATCATTATCGCCTTCGTGATGTTCCTGGTAATCCGCTCGCTCAGCAAGCTGATCAAGAGGGAGGCCGAAAAGGCCCCGCCCGTCTCCAAACAGGAGCAGCTACTGACCGAAATCAGGGACCTGCTGAAGAAGCCCGAGTAGCGAGACCGCGACCAAGCTCGCCATCCCGGACGGCGATCCGGTGCGATGTCTGGCAATAGGGGCATTTAACCGACAATTGCTCAGTGTCGAGTCCGAAAAGGCTCTCTTTATTGGTATCGATACCGGTATCGATGGTCTGGCCCGTTACCGGGCAATGCACCAGCAAGGCTGACATGGTTTTGCCTCCGCGGAGGCAAGCATACAGGCACTGCGCAAATTGTCGGTGCGGTGACGAACATAATCGGGACTTTTGACGCACGCTATGCAATGGTTTTTTGGTGGGCGTGGCGGCATGCGCCCTCGGAGCGCGTGTGGTATCGCCGTCGGCAGCCCGACCGATCGGGCGGGAAACGACATGGCAAAACCAGTGGCGCCGCCGCGCAATCGGGTTCTTACCTCGTTGCGCCCGAACGATCGGGCGCTCATTGAACCGCATTTCAAAGACGTCGTGATGACGCAAGGCACCTTGCTTCAAGAGCAGGGTGAGCAGATCAACTATGTCTACTTCCCGCATACCGGCATGATCTCGCTGCTGGCGGTAATGCGGCTGGGAAATTCGGTCGAAATTGCCACGGTCGGCCGCGAAGGGACGGTTGGCGCCATGTCGCGTTTCGGACCGCGGCGCTCTTTCACGCGCGCGATCGTGCAGGCCGATGGCATAGCCTCGCGTATCTCCACAGTGAAATTCCAGGAGGCGGTGAAAAAGAGCGAGAACCTGCGCGAGGCGGTGGTGCGTTTCAACGAATGCCTGCTGGCGCAGGTGCAGCAGACCGCGGCCTGCAATGCCTTGCACGAATTGGACGAGCGGTTATGCCGCTCGCTGTTGCAAACGCAGGATCGCACCGGCGGAACCCTCATCACACTGACGCATGAACTCCTCGCCCAGATGCTGGCGGTGCGCCGCACCACGGTGACGCTGGTGGCGCGCTCCTTGCAAAAAGCCGGGGCCATCAAATACCGGCGCGGCAAGATCGAGATCCTCGACCGCGGCATGCTGGAGAAGCGGGCCTGCGAATGCTACGACGTTGTCAGCCGCGAAATGGACTACCAACTCCCAGGCGGCAGAGGCTGACCCACCACCTTTGACTCCCCTTGCGGCCTTATATCGAATACCGCACATAGTCCGGGAAAGTCGGCGGGCCTTCTTCCATCTGGCGCGGCAGGCCTGTCTCGTGGCATAGCTCGGCCGCATCGAACCGGGAATGAGAATGGCCGCCAAAGCCGAGCGCCGCGTCAAGGCGGTCGCCGAAAACCGCAAGGCGCGGTTCAATTACGAGATCGGCGAGGTCTACGAGGCCGGCATTGTGCTCACCGGCAGCGAGGTCAAATCGCTGCGCAAGGGCAAAGCGACCATCGCGGAGTCCTATGCCGACGCGCGCGACGGCGAAATCTGGCTGATCAATTCGAATATTCCGGAATATGTGCAGGCGCATCGCTTCAATCATTTGCCGAAGCGGCCGCGCAAACTGCTGTTGCATCAGCGCCAGATCGAAAAGCTCGCCGGCGCCGTCGAGCGGGAGGGCATGACTCTCGTGCCGCTCAAGATCTATTTCAACGACAAGGGCCGCGCCAAGATCGAGATCGCGCTCGGCAAGGGCAAGAAGCTGCACGACAAGCGCGATACGCTGAAGAAGCGCTCATGGGAGCGCGAGCGCGGCCGGCTGATGCGGGAGAAGGGCTGACCACGATGAGCAACTTGCGCCGCATTGGCATGCTGATCTTTCCGCGCCTGACCCAGCTCGACATGACCGGGCCCTACGAGGTTTTAGCACGCTTGCCGGACACCAAGGTCGAACTGGTTGCGCGCACGCTCGAGCCGGTCACCACCGACCGCGGCATGCGGATTTTGCCGACCGTGACTTATGACACCTGTCCGCCGCTCGACGTCATCATGGTGCCAGGCGGGCCGGGCCAGCAGGACCTGATGGAAGACGCGGCGGCGCTCTCGTTCCTGCGCAAGCAGGCGGCGACCGCAAAATATGTCACATCCGTTTGCACCGGCTCGCTGGTGCTGGGCGCGGCCGGTCTCCTGAAAGGCAAGCGCGCCACCTCGCATTGGGCGGCGGTCGAACATCTCGCGGCACTCGGCGCTATACCCGTGCGCGAGAAAGTGGTGATCGACGGCAATATCGTGACCGGGGCGGGCGTTACCTCCGGCATCGATTTCGCGTTGTCGCTTGCCGCCATTCTCGACGGCGAGGCGGTGGCGCGCGAGGTGCTGCTGCAAATCGAATACGACCCGGCGCCGCCGTTCGAAGGCGGCTCGCCCGACACGGCGCGGCCGGAGACTTTGGCGACGGTAAAAACCAGGCTTTTCAAATTGAACGAGGAGCGGCGCGTCGTGGCGGCGCGGGTAGGTGCTAAGCTTGGTGTGGCAAAGGGGACGTGAAATGACGGTGCCGACCAAACTCGACCATTGCGTCATCCATGTTTCCGACTGGGAGCGCTCGAACGCCTTTTATACGCAGGTGATGGGCGCTGAATTGGTAACGCGGCCGGTCGGCTTTGCCTATCGTTTCGGCGACAAGCAGCTCAACGTGCATGGCCCGGGCGTGCAGCCCGCCGAAGTCGCGCGCCTGCCGGTGCAGCCGGGGAATTCCGATCTGTGCTTCGAATGGGCAGGGCCGATCGACGGTGCGATCGCGCATCTAAAGGCGAATGCCATCGCGGTGGAGCGCGGGCCGATGCAGCGTTTCGGCGCCAAGGGGCCGGGCACTTCCGTGTATTTCCGCGATCCGGACGGGTCGTTGATGGAGTTTATGTCTTATTCTTCCGGGGAGCGACAATGACCGAAGCGCCGGGCATGCATAATCCGAACGTGTTGCCGCCGGACATCCCGGTGCCGCAGGATGACGGCGCCGCTAGTCATCTGACCGGAATGCGCGTGCCGGACGTCGCGCTGACCGGCACGGACGGCAAAAGCGTCAACCTGTCGAAGCTCGCCAGCCGCACGGTTGTTTATGTCTATCCGCGCACCGGCGTGCCCGGCGTCGATACGCTGCCGGGCTGGGATGCCATTCCGGGCGCGCGCGGCTGCACGCCGCAATCCTGTTCGTTCCGCGATCACTTTGATGAATTGCAACGGCTCGGCGTTGCGCAACTGTTCGGCCTATCGACGCAAGCGACCGACTATCAAAAGGAAGCGGCGACACGCTTGCATCTGCCCTTTGCGATTTTGTCGGACGAGAAACTGGCGCTGACCAAGGCGCTCAAGCTGCCGACCTTCGTCATCTCCGGCATGACGCTGCTCAAGCGCATGGCTTTAGTAATCGACGACGGCGTGATAACGAAAGTGTTTTACCCGGTGTTTCCGCCCGACAAGAGCGCGGAAGAAGTCATCGCCTGGCTTCAGGCGTCCAGCGCGTGATCCCGAAAAGTGGGAACCGGTTTTCGGATCAGATCACGCGCCATCTAAAAAGCCCCGCACCGCTTTGAAAACATCGCGAAACATCTTCGGCGTCAGCACGCCGGTATTCGTGTTGTAGCGCGAGCAATGATAGCTTGAAAAAAACGCGATCGCGTTTGCGTTCGCCATGCTCAACATATATTTGCCACCGTGCTTGAACGGCATCGCCGATTTTTTGGCCGCGAAAGCCGACAGCACGCTTTGATGCGCGATGGCGCCGAGCGCGACAATGGCGCGCAGGTTCTTCATCTCAGTGATGGCGGGAATGAGAAAATCGCGGCAGGCCGTGATCTCCGCCGGCGTCGGCTTGTTTTCCGGTGGTACGCAACGCACCGCGTTGGTGATGCGGCAGTCGGTGAGCGTCAGACCGTCATCGATGCGCGCGCCGAAGGTGCCCTTCGCAAAGTCGAAGTCGCCCAGCGTTTCGTACAAAAGAACGCCGGCATAGTCGCCGGTGAACGGCCGTCCGGTGCGGTTGGCGCCTTGCAGGCCGGGCGCGAGGCCGACGATCAGCAGCCGGGCATCGACGGGCCCAAAAGAGGGCACCGGCGCGTTGAACCAGCCGGGCTCCTTGCCGCGCCATTCGTTGCGGAACGCGACAAGCCGCGGACAGCGCGGACAGTCGCGACCGGGATCGCTCGCGCAGCGCCGCGGGGCATGAGCAGGCGCTTCCGAGCGCGCACGCGCCACGGGTGCTGCTTAATCTTCGAAGTCGTCGTCGTCCTCGACGCCTGCGCCGGCGCGCTGCGGCACCGGCGGGCGTTGCAGGAAGGCTGGGTGCTGGCCCGGCTCGGCATTACCGAGTTCGCGCGGCGGGCGTGCTGGACGTTCTGACGGGTCGCGGCCGATTTTGCCCTGCAAGGTCATAATGTCGGTGAAAACGTCGGCCTGGCGGCGCAGTTCGTCGGCCACCATTGGCGGCTGCGTGGTGACGGTCGAGATCACGGTGACGCGCACGCCGCGGCGCTGCACGGCTTCGACCAGCGAGCGGAAGTCGCCATCGCCGGAAAATAGCACCATGTGGTCGATGGTGTGCGCGATCTCCATGGCATCGACCGCGAGTTCGATGTCCATGTTGCCTTTGACCTTGCGGCGGCCGGTTTGGTCGACGAATTCCTTGGTCGCCTTGGTGACGACCGAATAGCCGTTGTAGTCGAGCCAATCGATGAGCGGACGGATGGAGGAATATTCCTGATCCTCGATCACGGCGGTGTAATAAAACGCGCGCAGCAGATATCCGCGCGATTGAAATTCTTTGAGGAGTTTCTTGTAGTCGATGTCGAAACCGAGGGACTTGGCGGTGGCGTAAAGATTGGCGCCGTCAATAAACAATGCGATTTTTTCGCCGGGCACGGTCATGTTTGTTCTCTCTTATAAATCTCGCGCAACGTGTTTTTATTGCCGGATCCAACGCCGGTCCTGTGCTGCGAGAAGCGGTTGGGCAGGCGGTCTTGGAAACGGTGTTTTTTAAGCCTATGGCACCTTCAATCAATAGAGCTGCCACCTCGAGCAATCACGCCAAACACCGGTAAAATCCATTCCGGCCGGCCTGCTTGCGGTCGTAATCAGTTCGCTATCAGACGGTTGCGGCTAAACCAAGACAAAAATGCTTGAAATTTCGAGCCGTAGGGGATAGGTACCGGTCGTTCTCAACGATAAGTTCCACCTGAAGGAGTGACGAGCCGATGGCCCGTGTCACCGTAGAAGACTGCATCGACAAGGTTGAAAACCGCTTCGATCTCGTGCTGTTGGCGAGCCACCGCGCACGCATGATTTCGTCCGGGTCGTCGATTACCATCGACCGCGATAACGACAAGAACCCGGTCGTATCGCTGCGCGAAATCGCGGAAACGACGGTGTCGCCGGGCGACCTGAAGGAAGACCTGATCCACTCCTTGCAGAAATACGTCGAGGTCGACGAGCCGGAGCCGGAAGTCCCGCTCATCGGCGCCGGCGGCGTCGATTCGGATGATGCCGACGTAGTGGCCCCCGACCGCATGACCGAGGAAGAGCTGCTCAAGGGCCTGGAAGGCCTGGCGCCGCCGGAAGAAGTGCCGGAAGACGACGCCGAATAAGCCGGTTGGCTAAAGTTTTTATAAAGGCCCGGCCTCGCGCCGGGTCTTTTTGCGTTGGCAAGCATTTTTTTATGCAGCGTGTAAGGCCTTGCGGCAATAGCGATTTGACGTGATATCTATTGGAACTGGAAATTCGGCGCCGTTTCGCGCCGAATTCCGCGATTGCGAGGCTAATTGCAAGGCTGAACCGAGAATGCGCGCGCGCTCCGACCTACCGCGGATGCAGAAGCAGACCCCGACCCGGGGTCCGCTGGCGCCGCCCGTTGTGACAACGGCCCCGGTTCTCGACAAAGCGCAACCGGCGCGCAAGCCGCCGATGATGCGGCAATACGACCTGATCGAGCGGGTGCGGGCCTATAACCCGAACACGAATGAGCCGCTTTTGAACCGCGCTTATGTCTACGCCATGAAGGCGCATGGCGATCAGCGGCGCGCCTCGGGCGATCCTTATTTCTCGCACCCGATCGAAGTCGCGGCGATCCTGACCGATCTCAAGCTCGACGATTCAACGATCGCAGCCGCGCTTTTGCACGATACCATCGAGGATACCGCGGCGACGCGCGCGGAGATCGACTCATTGTTCGGGCATGACATCGGCGTGCTGGTCGAGGGCCTGACCAAGCTGAAAAAACTCGATCTGGTCACCAAGGAAGCCAAGCAGGCCGAGAACCTGCGCAAGCTGTTGCTGGCGATCGCCGATGACGTACGCGTACTGCTGGTCAAGCTCGCCGACCGTCTGCACAACATGCGCACGCTCGACTACATGCCGGCGGAAGCGCGTCATCGCGCGGCGGAAGAGACGCTGGAGATTTATGCGCCGCTCGCCGGCCGCATGGGCATGCATGAGATGCGCGAGGAGCTCGACGATCTGGCCTTCCGCGAACTTTATCCGGACGCCTATCGGGTGGTGACGGCGCGGCTCGACGCGCTCGCCGTGCGCAACGAGAAACTGATTTCGGAGATCGAACAGCAGCTCACAAAGAAACTATCCGACCGCGGCATCGAGGCGCGCGTCAACGGCCGCGCCAAGCGCGCCTATTCGATCTGGCGCAAGATGGAACGTAAGTCGGTTGGCTTCGAACAGCTTTCCGATATTTTCGGTTTCCGCGTGATCGTGAATTCGCCGGGCGATTGCTACCAGGCGCTCGGCATCGTGCACACAACCTGGCCGATGGTGCCGGGACGCTTCAAGGATTACATCTCGACACCAAAAGGCAACGAATATCATTCGCTGCACACCACGGTGATCGGGCCGGGCAATCAGCGCGTCGAATTGCAGATCCGCACCGTCGAAATGCACGAGATCGCCGAATACGGCATCGCCGCGCACGCGCTCTATAAAGACGGCGGCGGCTCGCCGACCGAATTGCTGTCGCGCGAGTCTTCGGCCTATGCTTGGCTGCGCCGCACGATTGAATCGCTGGCCGACGGCTCAAATCCGGAGGAATTCCTCGAACATACCAAGCTGGAACTATTCCACGACCAGGTGTTCTGCTTCTCGCCCAAGGGCAAGCTGATCGCGCTGCCGCGCAAGGCGACGCCGATCGATTTTGCCTATGCGGTGCATACCGACGTCGGCAATACCGCCGTCGGCTGCAAGATCAACGGCAAGATCGCGCCGCTCACCTCGGAGTTGGGCAACGGCGACGAAGTGGAAATTCTTACCTCGAAGGCGCAAGTGGCGCCGCCGGCGGCGTGGGAGTCGATTGTGGTCACCGGCAAGGCACGCGCGGCGATCAGGCGCGCAACACGCATGGCGGTGCGCGAGCAATATGCCGGCTTGGGCCGCCGCATTGTCGAACGCCTATGCCAGCGCGCCAAGATCGCCTATTCGGACGAGAAACTGACCGGCGCACTGTCGCGGCTGGCGCGCTCGTCGCTGGAAGAAGTGATGGCGGCGGTTGGGCGCAGCGAACTGAAGGCCTCCGATGTCGCGCGCGCGATGTATCCCGATTACAAGGAAGAGCGCGCCGCCGCCATGGCGGTGAGGCCGAAATCCGAAAGCGGCTGGTTTGGCTTGAAGAAGCTCACTTCGGTCAAATTCAAGGTGCCCAACCAGCCCGCGATCGGACCGGCCATTCCGATCCGCGGCATCAATGGCGACCTGCCGGTGCGTTTCGCGCCCGACGGCGGCGCCGTGCCGGGCGACCGCATCGTCGGCATCGTCTCGCCGGGCGAGGGGATTACGATTTATCCGATCCAGTCGGCTTCGCTCGCCGAGTTCGAGGACAAGCCGGAACGCTGGCTCGACGTGCGCTGGGATTCGGAAGAAAACGTGCCGCGCCGGTTCCCGGCGCGCATCGCCGTGCAGTCGGCAAACGAGCCCGGCTCGCTGGCGCAGATCGCGCAAGTGATCGCAGAGCACGACGGCAATATCGACAATATCGCCATGACGCGGCGAGCGCCCGACTTCACCGACGTGATGATCGATCTGGAAGTCTACGATCTCAAGCACCTGACCGACATTCTCGCGCAATTGCGCGCCAAGCCGATGGTGGCGAAGGCGGAGCGGGTGAATGGATAACCGCATGATTCCGAAAAGTGGGAACCGGTTTTCGGATAAGATCATGCGGAGGTCAAAATGACTTTGCGCCTCGGCGTCAATGTCGATCATGTCGCCACCATTCGCAACGCGCGCGGCGGCATCCATCCCGATCCGGTCGCCGCGGCCAAGCTCGCGGTGGCGGCAGGCTGCGACGGCATCACCGCGCATTTGCGCGAAGACCGGCGCCATATCCGCGACGACGACATGGCGCGGCTGAAGGCGGAGATCGGCAAACCGCTCAATTTCGAAATGGCCGCGACCGACGAGATGCTGTCAATCGCACTCAAGACCATGCCGCACGCGGTCTGCCTGGTGCCGGAGAAACGAACCGAGCGCACCACCGAAGGCGGGCTGGATGCCGCCGGCCAACACAATCACCTCGCACCCTTCATTGCCAAGCTCAACGATGCCGGCATTCGCGTCTCGCTCTTCATCGCCGCGCAGCCGGCGCAGATCGAGGCGGCCGCCGCGCTGTACGCGCCGGTGATCGAAATCCATACCGGCGCCTGGTGCGAGGCTTTGGCGCATGCGCAGGCGGAAGAAGCGCGGCGCGAATGGGAGTTGATCCGCGCCGGCGCCGTGCTTGCCAAAGGCCTCGGCCTCGAAGTGCATGCCGGTCATGGCCTCAATTACGACACCGCCGAAGAAATTGCGACGCTGCCGCAGATCATGGAATTGAACATCGGCCACTTCCTGATCGGCGAGGCGGTGTTCGATGGGCTGGCCGCTTGCGTCAACCGCATGCGCGCCGCCATGCTCCGTGGACGCGACAGAGTAGGCGCATGATCCCGAAAAGTGTGAAGCGGTTTTCGGGCATGATCATGCGCGGAGAGAAGTTATGATAATTGGATTGGGCTCCGATCTCTGCGACGCGCGCCGCATTGCCAAAACCATCGAGCGGCACGGTGAACGTTTTCTCGGCCGCATCTTTACGCAGGCCGAGCGCGCCAAGGCCGAGCGCCGGGCCAACGTCGCGGAAACCTATGCCAAGCGTTTCGCCGCCAAGGAAGCCTGCGCCAAGGCGCTCGGCACCGGATTGCGCGCCGGCGTGTTCTGGCGCGACATGGGCGTCATCAACCTGCCGAGCGGGCGGCCGACCATGAAGCTGACAGGTGGCGCACTGGCGCGGCTCAATTCCATGCTGCCGCCCGGCCATGAGGCGCGCATCGATGTCTCGCTGACCGACGAGGGCCCCACCGCGCAAGCCATTGTCATCATTTCGGCCGTCCCCAAGCCGACCGGAACGCGTGCTCCAAACAGCCCGGCGTAAAGCCAATAAACTTAAATACGCCAAAGGCTTATACATAAGTTTCGGCGATCTTCATTGCGCGGCGCAAAGTCACCCGCTACAAGGTCGCCGGGGCGCGCTCGGCGATATTTGACGAAATCCCGCAAGTTTTGCCGGCAATTTGGACGAAAGGCGCTATGAGCGTGACATCCGGAACCAAGCGGACAGAAGGCGGCGTCGGCGAAACGATCCGCGTGATTATTCATGCACTGATCATCGCGCTGGTGATCCGAACTTTCCTGTTTCAGCCGTTCAACATTCCGTCCGGCTCGATGAAGGCGACGCTGCTGGTCGGCGATTACCTTTTCGTGTCGAAATATTCGTATGGCTACAGCAAATACTCGCTGCCGCTATCGCTGCCTTTGTTTTCCGGGCGCATTCCCGGCGACTGGCTGCCGCAACGCGGCGACGTCGTGGTGTTCCGCCTGCCGCGCGAACCTTCCGTCGACTACATCAAGCGCGTGATCGGTCTGCCCGGCGACAAGATTCAGCTCACCGGCGGCGTCGTTTCAATCAATGGTGTTGCGGTCAAGCATGAGCGCGTGCCGGACTTCGTGGAAACGGAAGAAGGCGGCCGCGAGCAGCCGGTCAAGCGCTGGAAGGACACGCTGCCGAATGGCGTGAGCTTCGAGACGCTCGATCTGACCGACAATGGTTTTCTCGACAATGTCGGACCTTACACGGTGCCGCCCGGCCATTACTTCATGATGGGCGACAACCGCGACAACTCGACCGACAGCCGCGTGCCGGAAGATCGGCAGGGCGTCGGCTACGTGCCGCTCGAAAACATCGTCGGCAAGGCGCAAATCATTTTCTTCTCAGTCTACAAAGACGAACGGGCCTGGGAATTCTGGCGCTGGCCGGTGTCGGTGCGCTGGAACAGGCTATTCACGATCGTGCGATGAGCCGCATTTATGAGCTGGTATGAAGACAAAATTCGACAGTGGTTATTCCTCGCGGCATGAAAAATCGCAGTGCAATACGATGTCGGGAGAAAATTAAAAGTAAAAATTGACGATGGTGAATCGATATGGCGCATGTGTTTGCAATTTCCTTTCTGATATTTGCTTTTTGTGTCATGGTTGTCGCCTTTATTGGTCCGAGCATTATAGCCGGAAAATTTTCGGATAATCGAAATCTCACGCGCGCGATTCTGATATCAAATTTGGGCGCGTTGGCACTCTTCTTATTTTCCGGTTTCCTTCAACTGCCTGTGCTTGCCGTCCTGGGTCTTGTTAGCTGGGCTGCATCTTGGGTGCTTGTGTTTCGGACAAAAGTGGGGTTCTGGAGAGTTGTTCGTGTCTTCTTGTACTTTATGCTTTTGTCATTAGTCGTTCGCACATTCATTTTTCAACCTTTCAACATAAACGGTGGTGGCGAAAAGCCAACGATACTCGGCGGTGATTATCTGACCGTGACAAAATACTCTTACGGTTATAGCGATTTCTCACTGCCTTTTTCGCCGCCTTTGTTTTCAGGGCGCATTCCTTCAGGCTGGCTGCCGCAGCGTGGCGATTACGTGGTTTTTCGCCTGCCGCGCGATCCTTCGGCCGATTACATCAAACGCGTGATTGGAATGCCGGGCGACAGAATTCAGGTCATCGGCGGCGTCGTCTCGATCAACGGCGTTCCGGTCAAGCACGAGCGCGTGCCCGATTTCGTCGAGACCGAAGAGAACGGCCACAACGCGCCGGTCAAGCATTGGAAGGAAACACTGCCGAACGGCAAGAGCTATGAAACGCTCGATCTCGTGGACAACGGCTATCTCGACAATACCGGCGTCTACACGGTGCCGGCCGGCCGTTACTTCATGATGGGCGACAATCGCGACAATTCGACCGACAGCCGCGTGCCGGAGAATCGGCAGGGTGTCGGTTTCGTGCCGCTCGAAAACATCGTCGGCAAGGCGCAGATCATTTTCTTCTCGGTCTATGAAGGCGAGCGCGCTTGGCAATTCTGGCGCTGGCCGGTATCCGTACGTTGGAATAGGTTACTCAAGAGCGTCCAATGAGCCGAAAGACGAAAGATAAAGAACGCGCCGCGCTCGAGGAACGGATCGGCTATAAGTTCGCCGACAAGGCGCTGCTCGACCGTGCGCTCACGCATATTTCGGCATTGAAGGGCGGTCCGCAATATCGCGTCGGCTCCTATCAGCGGCTGGAGTTTCTCGGCGATCATGTGCTCGGCCTGGTGATCTCCGAAATGCTCTACCGCGCCTATCCGAAAGCGAACGAAGGCGAACTGTCGCGCCGGCTCGCCGATCTGGTCCGCAAGGAAGCCTGCGCCGAGGTGGCCAAGGCGATGGATCTGGGGCCGGCGCTGCGGCTCGGCAATTCTGAATCGCATGCCGGCGGCCGGCTGCGCACGACTATTCTGGCGGACGCCTGCGAAGGTCTGATCGGCGCGGTCTTCATGGATGGCGGTTATGCCGCCGCCGACGAACTGATCGCCAAGTTCTGGAAGGAGCGTATGATCAAGACCGTGCGCCCATTGCGCGACGCCAAGACCATGTTGCAGGAATGGGCGCAGGCGCGCGGCCTGCCGACGCCGGCTTATAACGAACTGGCGCGCACGGGCCCGCATCATGATCCCAAGTTCAAGGTCGCGGTGGTGCTGCCGAAACATCCGCAGGCCGAAGGCGTCGGCCCCTCCAAGCGCGCCGCCGAGCAGGCCGCCGCCGCGGCCATGCTGACGAGCGTCGGCGTGGCGGTGGACAAAGCCTGATGGCCGATCCGCAAACGACCGACACACCTACCGGCGCCGATACCCGCTGCGGCTTCGTCGCGCTGATCGGCGCGCCCAATGCCGGCAAGTCGACGCTGCTTAATGCGCTGGTCGGTTCGAAAGTCACCATCGTCTCGCACAAGGTGCAGACCACGCGCGCGCTCATTCGCGGCATCGCTGTCGCGGGCAAGGCGCAGATCATCTTCGTCGATACGCCCGGCATCTTCTCGCCCAAGCGTCGATTGGATCGCGCGATGGTGACCACCGCCTGGAGCGGCGCGCATGAGGCGGACCTTGTCGGCGTGATGATCGATGCGCGCAAAGGGGTCGACGAGGAAGCCGAGGCGCTGCTCGCGCGGCTGGCCGACGTCAAGCCTCGCAAAATTCTCATCCTCAACAAGATCGACCTGGTGCCGCGCGACCGTCTCCTGGCGCTGACCAAGACCGCCAACGACAAGGCGAAGTTCGAGGCGACCTTCATGATCTCGGCGCTGACCGGCGATGGCGTCAGCGATTTACGCGAGTGGCTGGGCGAGCGCATGCCGGCAAGCCCATGGCTTTATCCGGCAGACCAGATGTCGGACGCGCCGATGCGGCAACTGGCGGCGGAAATCACGCGTGAGAAACTGTTCGAGCGGCTGCACCAGGAATTGCCGTATCACTCGACGGTCGAGACCGAGAGCTGGAAGGAATTGCGCAACGGCGAAATCCGCATCGAGCAGACGATCTACGTCGAGCGCGAAAGCCAGCGCAAGATCGTGATCGGAAAAGGCGGGCAGACCTTGAAGGCGATCGGCGAGGGCGCGCGGCGTGAAATCACCGAAATCGCCGAGACCAAGGTACATCTGTTTTTGTTCGTGAAAGTGCGCGAGGGCTGGGGCGACGATCCGGAGCGCTACCGCGCCATGGGGCTGGCGTTTCCGAAGGAGTAAGCCCGTCATTCCGGGGCGCTTGCAGCACTATTGCAAGCTAGTAACGTGCAAGTGAAATTTGATTCCGGCTTAGACCATGCAATGGACCGATGAAGGCATCGTGATTGGCGTCAAGCGACACGGGGAGGCGAGCGCCATCCTCGAGCTGATGACGCGCGAGCATGGCCGCCATTTGGGTTTGGTGCGCGGCGGCTTCGGCACCCGCATGAAGCCGCTGCTGCAAACCGGCAATACGCTGAGCGCGACCTGGCGCGCGCGCCTCGACGAGCATCTCGGCAATTACGCGGTCGAACCTATGCGCGAGCGCGCCTCAAATTATTTCGGCGCCTCGCACGCGATCTATGGCGTGACGCATCTGGCCGCGCTCATGCGGCTGTTGCCGGAACGCGATCCGCATGGCGAATTGTACGACGAGTTCGAACGCATTCTCGACCGGCTGGAAAACGCCGCCTGGGCCGCGCCGATGGTGGCGCGTTTCGAATTGCAGGTGCTCACCGAGCTCGGCTTCGGCCTCGATCTCGACGAATGCGCGGCGACCGGTGCGTCGACCGATCTCGTTTATGTCTCGCCCAAATCGGGCAGGGCGGTTTCGCGCGAGGCGGGCGCGCCATATGCCGACAGGATGCTGCGACTGCCGGCGTTCCTGCGCGACGACAGCGCTCCGTCGCCGCGCGATCTTGCCGACGGTTTTACGCTCACCGGATTTTTCCTGACGCGCCATGTGATGGAGCCGCGCGGACAAGTCTTTTCCGACGAGCGCGGACACTTCCTCGCGGCGCTCGCGCGCGCTTTGCCGAACGTCGCCTGAGCGCGCTCGCTCTAGGAAGTGGGCGATAGAAAAGCGTCGCGCACGCAGCCGCGCAGCCAACGATGCGCCGGATCGGCATCGAGCCGCGGATGCGCTTATGCGCTGGCCATGACACTGGGGCGCGGGCATTTCGGCGCGCTCAATGGGGGCGCTGTTGCTGACGGCGGCCCCGCAAGCCGTCGCCACCGGCTTGCAGGTCACCTTCGCGGTTGCCGGTGCACTCGTAATCGTCGCGCTCGCCATCGCGATGGCAAGCCGCGTGTCCGTACGGCCATAAAAAAACCGGCCCGGCCTCGCGGCCGGACCGGCTTGTAATTTTACTCGTTGCCAATTAGCGGCGGCAGACGCGCTCGTAGTGGCAGCGCGGACGGCCGTGGTAGCCGCGGTGGCATACGCGCACCGAGCGGCAATGCCGGCGGCCGCGTCCAACGACGATCAACTGCGCGTCTTGCAGAAGCGAAAGCGCGCTGGGCGACGGACCGAGACTGCTCATGGGCGCGGCGGAAGCAGGCACCGCCGCGATGCCAAGGCCGATAGCAAACAGAGACGATAGCAGGATCTTGCGCATAGTCGTTCCCTCCGATGAACCGCCGGCTCGCATGCGGATCGGGAATGATCCGCCACGCCGGACGATCTGACTTGCCGCGACCTTATTCGAAGACCGGCGCGCGGTGTTACCGGGTCTAGCTTTCTTCAACTGCTTTCTTGCAGCACTACCAGTCATGCCAGCGCCATTGATGACGGCGCCAATAGTAATGCCGCTTTTGCCAGGTGGGCCGCCAGCCGGCGGCGGCGCAGATGGTGCGCCAACCGCAGTCGGACGGGCCGCAGCGCCAGGCGTGGCGGCAGGTATAGGTTTTGTCCAACGCCAGGCTTCGGTTGGCCGCGATGGCGGCGGCTGGCGTGGAGGGCAGCGTCACCGCCGGCGAAGCCGCCATGGCGCTACCCGTGGCCAGCGCCGCCACGGCCACAATGACAAGTCCGAAAGTCAGGGTCAGAAGCGCCCGGCGCACCCACAGCCTCCCGTTTCCCATGCCGGTTCCATTTGGTCTGGCGCCCACCGTAACGCGCGCCACTCGGCTTAAGTTCAAACCCTAGCTGGAAAATTCGGAAGAAAGGCTGGCCGGTGCGTTCATCGCTTGTTCATCCGGGATGGGCGCAGTAGCACTCCCCATGGCTAAGAGACTGATTCCCCCCGGCAAAGGCCAAGATAAAAGCAAAGCTCAAGTCGGACTGATCGAGGACGTCGCGTTGCGGTCGGCGCTTGAGGAGCGCTATCTCGCTTACGCGCTCTCGACCATCATGAACCGGGCGCTGCCGGATGCGCGCGACGGCTTGAAGCCCGTGCACCGCCGCATCCTCTACGGCATGCGGCTATTGCGGCTCGACCCCAATTCGGCGTTCAAGAAGTCGGCCAAGGTGGTCGGCGACGTGATGGGCAATTTCCATCCGCATGGCGACCAGGCGATCTATGACGCTTTGGTGCGTCTGGCGCAGGACTTCTCCCAGCGCTATCCGCTGATCGACGGGCAGGGCAATTTCGGCAATATCGACGGCGATAATGCCGCCGCCATGCGTTACACCGAGGCGCGCCTGACCGAAGTCGCGCGCTTCCTGATCGACGGCATCGACGAGGACGCGGTCGATTTCCGCCCGAGCTATGACGGCACCGGCGAGGAGCCGGTGGTGCTGCCGGCGGCATTCCCCAATCTGCTCGCCAACGGCTCGCAAGGCATCGCGGTCGGCATGGCGACCTCGATCCCGCCGCATAACGCGGCCGAACTGTGCGACGCGGCGCTGTTCCTGATCGACAATCCGAAGGCGCGTTCGAAGACGCTGCTGAAATACGTCAAGGGTCCGGATTTCCCGACCGGCGGTATCGTGGTCGATCCGCCCGAGCAAATAGCGGAAGCCTACGCCACCGGGCGCGGCTCGTTTCGCGTGCGCGCGCGCTGGGAAAAGGAAGACACCGAGCGCGGCACCTACAACATCGTCATCACCGAAATGCCGTGGCTGGTGCAGAAGTCGCGGCTGGTCGAAAAGATCGCCGAACTGATCAACGACAAGAAGTTGCCGCTGATCGCCGACCTGCGCGATGAATCGGCCGAGGACGTGCGGCTCGTGATTGAGCCGCGTTCGCGCACGGTCGACGCGACCATTTTGATGGAATCGCTGTTCAAGCTCACCGAACTTGAAAATCGCATTCCGCTCAACATGAACGTGCTGGTGAAGGGCCGCATCCCGCAGGTGCTCGGCCTTGCCGAAGCCTTGCGCGAATGGCTCGACCACCGCCGCGACGTGCTGGTGCGGCGCTCCAAACACCGCCAGGCACAGATCGAGCATCGTCTCGAAGTGCTGGGCGGATTCCTGGTCGCCTTTTTGAACCTCGACAAGGTGATCAAGATCATCCGCAGCGAGGACGAGCCCAAGCCCGTCCTGATGAAGACCTTCAAGATTTCAGATGTGCAGGCCGACGCCATCCTCAACATGCGCCTGCGCAATTTGCGCAAGCTCGAGGAAATGGAAATCCGCGCCGAGGAAAAAGACCTGCGCGAGGAGTTGAAGAAGCTCAAATCGCTGATCGGTTCGACCGACCAGCAATGGAAAACGATCGCGGCGCAGATCAAGGAAACCAAGGCGCTGTTCGGGCCGAAGACCGAACTCGGCAAGCGCCGCACGAATTTCGCGCTGGCGCCGGAGCATGACGAGGCCGCGATCGAAGAAGCGCTGGCGGTGCGCGAACCGATTACGGTCGTTGTTTCGGAGAAGGGCTGGATCCGCGCGCTGCGCGGCCATGTCTTCGACATGTCGGGTGTTTCGTTCAAGACCGACGACGCCTTGAAGTTTTCCTTCCCGACCGAGACCACCGCCAAGGTTTTGATTTTCGCCGGCAACGGCAAGTTCTACACGCTCGAAGGCTCTAAACTGCCGGGCGGGCGCGGCCACGGCGAGCCGATTCGGCTGTTCTTCGACATCGAGCAGGACGCCGACATCGTCGGCGCGCTCGCCTATCAGGGTGGCCGAAAATTCCTGGTGGCGAGTTATCAAGGCAATGGTTTTGTCGTGCCGGAAGCGGAATGCCTCGGCACCACGCGCAAGGGCAAGCAGGTGCTCAACCTGAAAGCGCCCGACAAGGCCGCCGGCATGACGGTGGTCGATGGCGACATGGTCGCCACCATCGGCGAAAACCGCAAGATGGTGGTGTTCGGCCTCGATCAGGTGCCGGAGATGAACCGTGGACGCGGCGTGCGCTTGCAGCGCTATCTGGTCAAAGGCCTGTCCGACGTGACGACCTTCAAGGCGAGCGAAGGCCTGTCATGGGTCGACGGCGCCGGCCGCACGCAGACGCTGACCATGAAAGAATTGAAAGACTGGCGCGGCGAGCGCGCGCAGGCCGGCCGCATCGCGCAAGGCCTGCCCAAGAATAACAAATTCCGCGGTACGCCGTCGGCCGGAAAGAACAATGACGGCGAGTGAGGCTCTCGGCTGACTTTTCGGGTCGAGGACTCCGATGGCTCCGGGTACCGCGCAGAAGAATTGTTTGTTATCAAAAGTCTGTGTCGGCTACCCGCGGGGCGAAACGGCGTCTCGCTCGTGCGGTTACTCGACCCATTCGTTCCACGGAAAGCTCTCATCGTGAATTTCGGCGTGCGTCTGGCTGGCGCCTTCGGCATGCCGGCGCGCGTACAACGCGTGGCCATGGGCAATGTGGGCGTGATGCGCCGCCCTGTCATGGGCGCCGGATGCGTGGTGCCTGGCCGCTTCGTGGTGATGATGTGCCGCCTGGACGTGGTGCTTTGCGGCCGCGTTATGGTGCTTGACGGCCTTTTCGACTTTGGACACGAGAACCTCCCTGGAAATCAGATTTCTTGCTATTCGCGCAAATTTAAATGTGTTTGCATCGGCCGTCGAGTAGGCAATTCGAGCGGCGATTGATTTTTTAGTCCAACTGGCAATGCCTTAAGTCGCCACCAGCAGCAGCGATATCTTGGATTTTTCCAGCAGCGCAGCGGCGGTGTCGCCGAAGAACAGTTTCTCGCCGGGCCGCCGGCCGACGCCCATCACCACCATATTGTGCTTGCGGCGTTCGGCTTCCTTCATGATCGCCTCGTCGGGATCGACGTCGGCGCGCACCGCGGTGCGCAGATCGATTTCGTAGCTTTCCGCCAGATCGACGATATCCTTGAGGATGGCTTCCTCGTTACGGCGCGAGCGCTGCGCCTTTGCACCGGCTGCGACGTAAAGCGCGGTGAGCGGCGCCTTGGTGGCGCGCGCGAGCGCGATAGCGACCTCGGCCGCGCGTCGCGACACTTCGGTGCCGTTGATCGGCACGAGGATGCTGACGGTGCCGTGCAGCGGATGCTTGCGATGTTCTTCGCGCGCGTCGGAGACGATCAGCGGTCCCTCGTAGCCGGCCGCCAGATTGGTTAGGTTGGAATGGAATTGGTTTTTGCGCACGACCGTCTTGTCGAGCCCGATGATCATCAGGTCGTAACCCTTTTCGGCTTCCTCCTCGACCGCGGCTTTCCTCGGCGCGTTTTCCACGATGGTCGTTACATTGAGTTTGACGTCGCTCTGCTCTTCCTCGGTCAGCGTATGTTCGGCGCGCTCGGCCACTTCCAGGATCGTTTCGCCGGCGGCTTCCGCCTTTTCCTTTTCGGCATCGGCGGCTTTCTTGCCGGTCTTCTTGTCGGTCTTGATCTGCATGACCGTCGTCGGCATGCCGTTGGTGCCAGCGAGAATGCCAGCAATTCGCGTCGCAAAGGTGCCGTTGGTGCTGTCGTCGATGGCGAGCAGCAGGCGCTCAAGCTTGGGCAGAAATCCGCGCTCTTCCAATTCTTCGCGCTCGAGCCGCTGCTTTTCATCCTTGCCCATCGGAATGCGCGATAGCGCCCAGCGCAGCGTCGGCGGCATCGCCATGGTGGTCAGCACGGCCACGGCGACGATCATGGTGAAGAGGTTCTGGTTGAGCGCGCCCATCGACAGCCCGATGGTGGCGACGATCACCTCGGTCGAGCCGCGCGCGTTCATGCCGCAGGCGAGCGCAAAACCTTCGCGCCGCGTGAGCCCGCCGATTTCGGCGCCGATAAAGGCGCCGGCGAATTTGCCCAGGCTGGCTATCAGAATGAGGCCGGCGGTGAGCGCCAGGATGATCGGGTCGTGCAAAATCGTGAGATCGGCGCCGAGGCCGGCAATACCGAAAAAGACCGGCGCGAAAAACGCTGTGATCAGCCCGCGCAGTTGTTCGTCGATATGGCGGGTAAGAATAGGGGACTCTCCGACCAGAATGCCGGCGACAAAAGCGCCCAGCACTGTATGCACGCCGATCAGATGCGTAATCAGCGCCATCGCCGCCATGATGGCGAGGATCGCGGTGATGACGGCGTATTCGCTGACGAAATTGTCATTCACCCAGCGGATGGCGAAAAACACCGCGCGCCGCCCGATGGTGAAACTGAGTGCCATGAAAATAAAGGTGCCCACAACGCTTTGTGCCAGCGACCATAGATCGACGGAACCGTGCAGCGCGAGCGAGAAGATGATCGAGACGATGATCCAGCCGACGCTGTCGTCGATGATGGCGGATGCGAGAATGACCTGGCCGACGGTGCGGCGCATGAAGTTCATCTCGCGCACCACCATGGCGACGATCTTGACCGACGCGATCGACAGCGCGGTGCCGAGGAAGAGCGCGGTGATGACGCGTTGGCCGGGATCCGGCAGCAGGCTTTCGGGCAGCAGCAGGCCCAGACCGACGCCGCAGACAAAGGGCACCACGATGCCCATCAGCGAGGCGTAGACCGAAGCCTTGCCGGTCTGGCGCACCAGCTTGAGGTCGGTCTCCATACCGGTGAGCAATAACAGCAACAGAATGCCGACCTGCGAGATTGCGTCGATCATCGCCTTCTGGTCGGGGTTTTTCGGAAACAGCATGTGCTGAAGATCGGGCAGCAAGAGCCCGAACAGCGACGGACCGAGCATCAGGCCGGCGATCAATTGCCCCATCACCGCCGGCTGGCCGATGCGCAGCATGGCTTCGCCGAGCAGGCGGCCGACCACCATCAGCGCCAGAATCTGTGCGACGAAGATGACCTCGGACGGGCCCTTGGGAGCGTCGCCGGTCTCGGCGGCCAACGCCGGCACGGCGAGGTAGAGCAGGGCGATGGTCGCCAAGCCCAAGGCGGCGGCCGGTGCCGGGGTGCGGGTGATGGTGCGTAGCGTCTTCAAGGGCGTGGCGTCTCCGCTTTGCTTCGGTAGGCGACGGCTATCTCCAAACCGGCAATACCGGACCCCGCGCCGCTGCGCTGACGCATCGGCGGTAGATAGCGGCTTCTGTTTTTCGGCAAGTGGCGGGCGCCCCAGCTTTCAAGTCAGCAATAACACGGGGGTGGGGGGCAAAGTTCCCGCCGCTGGGAGCCCGAAATTGCAATTGCAAACCATTCGCAACTAGGATAGTCTGGTTGAAATTCCGGGTTTCCGGAGGAAAGCGGGATTTCCCGGCGGTTTCAGGTGGATACGGTTTCAACGCCCCCCATAAGGCCTGAAGCGCCGCCCTCCGGCTGGCGCTTCACCCGCACGGACGGCACAGAGCGCAGCCTGTCCGAGGTTTACGCTTCCGTTCCGGTACCGAAGGGCGGCCCCTGGCTGCGCCGCCTGCTGGCCTTCTCCGGGCCGGGCTACATGGTCTCGGTCGGCTACATGGATCCGGGCAATTGGGCGACCGACCTCGCCGGCGGATCGCAGTTCGGTTACACGCTGCTCTCCGTCATCGTGATTTCGAACCTGATGGCGATTTTGTTGCAGGCGCTCGCCGCGCGGCTCGGCATCGCCTCGGGACGCGATCTGGCGCAAGCCTGCCGCGACGCCTATCCCAAACCGGTCGGCTACGCGCTCTGGGTCGCTTGCGAACTGGCGATCATCGCCTGCGATCTGGCCGAAGTCATCGGCACCGCGATTGCACTCAAACTGCTGTTCGGCATTCCGCTGGTGATCGGCGCGCTCATCACGGCGCTCGATGCCTTCCTGCTGTTGATGCTGATGAACCGTGGCTTTCGTTTTCTCGAAGCCTTCATCGTCGCGCTGCTGGTCGTCATCGCGACATGTTTCATGATTCAGATCGTGCTGGCGGCGCCGCCGGTCGCTGCTGTGCTTGGCGGCTTTATACCGTCGACCGAGATCATCACTAATCCAGCAATGCTCTATATCGCCATCGGCATCATCGGTGCGACCGTGATGCCGCATAACCTTTATCTGCATTCTTCCATCGTGCAGACGCGCAATTTCGCGCGCACGGATGAAGGCAAACGCAACGCTATCAAGTGGGCGACTACCGACTCCACCATCGCGCTGATGCTGGCGCTGTTCGTCAATGGCGGCATTCTGATTGTCGCGGCAGCGGTGTTTCACGCAAACGGCAAGAACGTCGCGGAAATCGAACAGGCTTACGAGTTGTTGTCGCCGCTGCTCGGCGTCGGCATCGCCTCGGTTCTGTTCACTATCGCGCTGCTTGCCTCCGGGATGAATTCGACGGTGACGGGAACGCTGGCCGGCCAGATCGTGATGGAAGGCTTTCTCCATCTGCGCATACCATTGTGGGCGCGCCGGCTTGTGACGCGCGGCGTCGCCATCGTGCCGGTGGTGGCGGTGACGGCCATCTACGGCGAGGGCGGCACCGCCAAGCTGCTCATTCTCAGCCAGGTGGTCTTGTCGATGCAGTTGCCTTTCGCGGTTATTCCGCTGGTGCAGTTCGTGTCCGACAAAAAGAAGATGGGCAATTTCGCCATCTCGCGCCCGCTCGCCGCGCTATCGTGGATGGTGGCGGGGGTCATTGTGATTTTGAATATGAAATTGCTGTTCGATACGTTCGCGGGGACGGGCGGGTAACCGCAATTTCGTTCCCGCGTATCAGATATTTCGTCGTCGAAATTTTAGAGAATTTCCTCCACGTATTTTATGTACCGGTGCTGTACATAAGCTACCAGGATGAATGCCGCCACGAGATCGACGTAAAATGTCTGAATGTTAGGCGTCAGCGAGAGAAAAATGAACGCCGCAAAGTCCAGGGCAATAAATAACGAAAGAATAAAATTGTAAGCGGCGGCAACGGAGAACAGCTGCGCCAATTTACTTTTAAACGGTTCTTTTGATGGCCTGCGGTCTCAAGCGCAGCATGTCGCAGGACGGACGATAATTGGCTTTTCTGGTCAAGGGCTGCGACGTCCAATAGTATTTTTTCCGCCATTTTGAAATGCCGGCGAAACTCGCCTGAAACCTTTGCGACCGCGATAGCAATAAATATACCGAGCGCCATATGGACTAATATTGCGACGATCACAGCTTTGCTTGCTTCGGCAATAATTTTGCCTTGAAAGGTAAATGCGCTGATGATTCCATCTGCCAATACACCTGTTGCGGTAAAGTAGGCCGCGACGAACAAAGTTCGTTGAGATTCTTCAAAGCGAGCGTGGGTCTTGTGGTGCTCGAAGGCTTTGACGATCAATTCTGGAATTAGCTTTTCGGTCGACATAGCGATCCCTTTATCGCTCCACCCTTGACCACCCCGACGGCATCAAGCGCTCCTGCGGCAAAAACCGGCCTTTGTAGTCCATCTTCTTCGATCCCCGCACCCAATAGCCGAGATAGACATAAGGCAGGCCCATCTTCTTGGCGCGCTCGATATGGTCGAGGATCATGAAGGTGCCGAGCGAGCGGTCGCCGGCTTCCGGGTCAAAAAAAGAATAAACCATCGACAGCCCGTCGCTCAGCACGTCGGTCAACGCTACCGCCAGCAATTGTCCGGCGCCGCGCCCGTTGATCCTTGAGTCCGGTCCGCGCCGCCGGTAATCGACCACGCGCGTATCGACATGGCTATCCTCGACCATCATGGCGTAGTCGAGCACGCTCATGTCAGCCATGCCGCCGTCGCGGTGGCGGGCGTCGAGATAGGCGCGGAAGACGGAATATTGTTCGGAGGTCGGCGCCGGCGCGCGGATGTCGCCGATCACGTCGCTGTTTGCCTCGGCGATGCGGCGCATGTTGCGCGACGGCTTGAAGTCGTCGACCAGCACGCGCACCGAGACGCAGGCGCGGCAGGTCTCGCAGGCTGGGCGGTAGGCGATAGACTGGCTGCGGCGGAAGCCGCCATGCGTGAGCAGATCGTTCAATTCACCCGCGCGCTCGCCTACCAGATGCGTGAAGACTTTGCGCTCCTCCTGACCTTTGAGATAAGGGCAGGGCGACGGCGCAGTCAGGTAGAATTGCGGCGTGTCGCGGGAGTGCTGGGTCACGAATTAAAGCCGTTCGTTCCGTTTCACCATGGACTCAACGTTAACGTCAGCATTGCGCGGCTGGTTGCGCAGGTCAAAGGGCTTGGCCGCCAGTTAGCTTTATTTTGGGACGCCGGCATAGGCGCGCAAGGCGGCCGCGCGCGGCGCGCTGTTAATAATCACCGTTCCAAGCAGAATGTCGTGCAGCAGGCGGCTCCGGCGGTTGAAAAAGGCCACCAGCAGCACGAAGGGCGTGAAAAACGACACGGTGAACCAGAACGCCACCGCATGCACCGCGCCCAGGATGAAATAGGCCGGCGTACCGTACCAGGTGCGCATTTCGAGGTCCATCACCCGCATACCGACGGTGGCCGAGCGCGGGCCGCCCAGCGTCAGGCCGAAATAAACCAGCGCCCAAACCACCGAAGCCGGGTAGAGCAACCAGAACAGGATCGCGCCAAGCCCCAGCGTGACGATGGTGAAAGCGAACATAAGCATCGCCGCCAGCACCACCGGGATAGCGAGAATGATAAAATCGATGAAGAAGGCGATCACCCGGCGCGCCAGCACGCCCTCGAACAGTTCCGGGTGGAGGGCGGGATCGTAAGCGTGCGGCTTGACGTCCATGGACATGAGCGTTCCCCCCTGGACCCTTTCGGCCCTCTCCGGCTTGAGATGGATCATAGCCGCTAGGCCCGCAAGGGGCGAGATGGCTTGCCCGGCTGGCCCACGGCGGCAAGCTGCGGCATAAGGCGGATATAAAGCCCGGGAGCGGCTGGAGAGGGAATGTGAACGTCACCATCGCCGATATAAATGACGCCCGCCGCGCGATCGCTGGCAGCGTGTTGCGCACGCCGATGCTGCCGGCCCCGCGCCTGTCGGCGCTGACAGGGGCTGAAGTCTTCGTCAAATACGAAAATCTCCAGGTCACCAATTCGTTTAAAGACCGCGGCGCGCTGGTTAAGCTTTCCTCGCTGAGCGCGGCCGAACGCGCGCGCGGCGTCATCGCCATGTCGGCCGGCAATCATGCGCAGGCGGTCGCCTATCACGCGGCGCGGCTCGGCATCCCGGCCACCATCGTGATGCCGGTGACGACGCCTTTCGTGAAAGTGGCGGCGACGCGCTCGCACGGCGCCGAGGTGGTGCTCGACGGCGAGACCCTGACGGAATCGCAGACGCGCTGCGAGGCGATCCAGAAGGAGCGCGGGCTGACGCTGGTGCATCCTTACGACGACGCCAAGATCATCGCCGGGCAGGGTACCATCGCGCTTGAGATGCTCGAGGAGGTGCCCGGCCTCGACATGCTGGTCATTCCGGTCGGCGGCGGCGGACTGATCGCAGGCAATGCGATTTCGGCGCACAGCGTCAATCCGAAAATCGAAATCATCGGCGCGGAGGCTTTGCTTTATCCGTCGGTGTGGAACGCGCTCGAGCGCGGCAACCGGCCGATCGGTGGAGCGACTCTGGCCGAAGGCATCGCGGTGAAAAATGTCGGCAAGCTCACGCTGCCGATCATCCGCGAACTGGTCGCCGACGTGATCCTGGTCGACGAGGCGCATCTCGAACGCGCGGTGAACGCATACTTGACGCTACAGAAGACCATGGCGGAAGGCGCGGGCGCGGCCGGGCTTGCCGCCATGCTGGCCGAGCCCTTGCGTTTCGGGGGCAAACGCGTCGGGCTCATTCTATGCGGCGGCAATATCGATCCGCGCATTCTCGCCTCTATCATGGTGCGCGAACTCGAACGCGAAACGCGCATCGTGTCGTTCCGGCTCGCCATTCCCGATCAGCCGGGCGTGCTCGGCCTCATCGCGACGCGCTTGGGCGAACTCGGCGCCAACATTCTGGAAGTCGAACACCGCCGCCTGCTGCTCGACGTGCCGGCCAAGGGCGCCAAGCTCGACGTCACCATCGAAACGCGCGATGGCAAGCACGCCGCCGAGATCATGGCCGCGCTCGCGGCCGACGGCTATCAGCCGGTGCGCTTGGGTTCGGCCGCCGGCGGCTAAGCTTGCCGCATGAACTCGGCCACGCGCTCGCCGATCATGATCGCCGCCATGTTGGTATTGGCGCTCACCACCGTCGGCATCACCGAGGCATCGGCGACGCGCAAACCTGCGACACCATAGACGCGGCATTGCGGGTCGACCACGGCCATCGGATTATCGACGGCGCCGATAGCGCAGGTCGAACTCGGATGAAACATCGGTCCGACCGCATCGACGATTTCGTCATCGCTGAGGGGATAAGTCCGCTTGCCGTCGAACACCACGCGGCCCGGCCGGATCGCCAGGCCAATTGCCGTTCGTCGCAGCCAACTGGGCGCACCCAGCACACCTATTGCACCCGCGGTCTTGAGCGCGCCGATGAGACCGGTGCCGTTGATCAGGCGCAGCGGCGGCTGCCGCGGCATCAGATAGACTTCCTCGAAGCATTCATTCACCGCCGGATCGAACAGAATGCTTTCGGCGTGACGGCCACCGATGATCATGCGCTTGACGTCGAGCGGATCGGAGAACAGCCGCTGGTCGAGCATCGGCGGCGTTAATGGATCGCTTGAGGCGAGTGTGACGCGCCCGCGCGAGACCGGCGCATATAAGGCGCAGGCGAGCATGGCCATGCGCCGGCCGAAGCCTTTCGGACTGACGCGTCCGGAGAAATAATGAAACAGATCGCCCGGCGTGCCGCCTTCGACGCCGGACGAGAATTGCAGGCACGACATGATGTAATGCTGGGCGTCCGGCGGCAGCCGCGAGGCGGGCTTGAGCGTCATGGAAAAATGCAGTTGCGCGTGGTTCTGGTAGTTTTGTCCGACGCCGGCGCGGTCGGCCACCACCGCGATGCCGAGTTGGCGCAATTGATCGGCCGGGCCGATGCCGGAACGCATCAGCACGGCGGGGGAATGCACCGCACCGCAGGAGACGACGACCTCGCGCGCGGCGATGTCAAAGGTCTCAGCCCCGCGCCGCGCGGCAACGCCTTTCACGCGCGTGCCGTCGAACAACACGCGCAGCGCATGGGTGCCGGTCATGATAGTGAGGTTTGGCCGCGCGCGCACTTCATCGGTGAGATAACAGCGCGCGCTGGTCGCGCGTTCGTCGATATCCTGGCTCAGGGGTGCTGCGAAAAATCCGTCCTCGCCGCTTTCATAAACATCGGCCAGCCGCTTGCGCCCGCGCCTAACGAGCAGTTCCTCGACGCGCCGCATGTATTGCGGCCAGCGTTCGGGCGGGATACGCCGCACTATGTTCGGCCCGGCGGCGTTGCGCGTCGGCGCGTCGAGATCGTTGGTCATCGCCTGGAAGGCCGGCAGTACATCGCGCCAGCCCCAGTTTTCCGCGCCCCTGTGCTCCCATCGCTCGTAGTCTTCCGGCTTGCCGCGCACCGCCAACATGCCCATGACGCTGGAGCCGCCGCCCATCACGCGCGCCTGCGGGAAGGGCGAGGCAGCGTCGCCGTCGCGCGGGCGCGAGGTGAGGCCCGTCCAGAAATAGGAGCGGTTGAAATAGGCGGCCGGAAAGATGTTGCGGATGTCTTCCGGCACGCCGTCCGGCGGCGTGTCGTCGCCGGCCTCGATCAGCACGACGCGCCGGTGTGTGTCCTCCGACAGCCGCGCCGCCACGGCCGCGCCAGCCGAGCCCGCGCCGATCACGACGACGTCGGCGTCCTCCATTGCCGCTTACTTCTTCTGCATCGCGCGCCAGACGCGCTCGGGCGTTGCCGGCATCGGCATGTTCTTGACGCCGAATTCCGTCAGCGCATCGACCAGCGCATTGGCGACGCAAGGCATGGCGCCGACGCAGCCGGCTTCACCGGCCCCTTTGACGCCCAGCGGATTAGTCTTGGTCGGCACCGGATTGGCTTCCACCTTCATCGGCGGAAAGTCGTGCGCATGCGGCATGGCGTAGTCCATGAACGAGCCGGTGACGATCTGGCCTTCCGCGTCGAAATGGATGTCTTCCATCAGAATTTGCCCTGCGCCCTGCGCTATGCCGCCATGGATCTGGCCATGCAGCAGCATCGGATTGAGCACGGTACCGACATCGTCAACCACCGAATAGCGCACGATATCGACCTTGCCGGTTTCGATATCGATCTCGATTTCGCAGATGTGGCAGCCGTTCGGATAATTTGCCACCGGCGCGGTATAGGCGGCGGTCGCGATCAGGCCGACTTCCATGTCCTTCGGAATCTTGTTGGGATCGACCGACAGTTTGGCGATCTCCTTCATGGTCAGCGTCTGGTTGGTCTTGCTCGACGAAAACACGCCGTCCTCGAATTTCACGTCGGCTTCCTCGACCTTCAGATTATGCGCGGCGATCTTTTTCGCCTTGGCCACGATCTTCTCGCTCGCCAGATGGAAGGCCGAACCCGCCATCGCGGAGGAGCGCGAACCGCCGGTGCCTTCGCCGTAGAACAATTGATCGGTGTCGCCTTGCAGATATTGCGCCTCGTTCGGGTCGATGCCGAGCCGGTCGCAGACCACTTGCTTGAACACGGTCTCGTGGCCTTGTCCTTGAGAGTTCGACCCTGAAATCAAAGTCACCGAGCCGGAACGGTCGAAGCGCACTTCGGCGCCTTCGGTCGAAGCGGCGGCGGCACGTTCGATGGTGTTCGACAGGCCGAAGCCGCGCAGCTTGCCGTTCTTGCGGGAGGCCGCCTTGCGCGCCTTGAAGCCTTTGTAGTCGGCCATTTGCAGCGCGAGGTCCATGTTCTTTTCGAACTCGCCGCTGTCGTAAGTAAACGTCAAACCTGTCTTGAACGGCATCTGGCTTGGCGAAATGTAATTCTTGCGCCGCAGCTCGGCCGGGTCGAGGCCCAGTTCGTCAGCGGCGACATCGACCATGCGCTCGATAATGTAAGCGGCCTCCGGTCGGCCATTGCCGCGATAGGGGCGTACCGGGTTGGTATTGGAAAACACCGCCGTGATGTCGACATGCATGGCCGGCGTGCGATAGCAGCCGGCGAGCGTGCCGGCATTGAGGAAGAAGGCCGGCATCGCGCTCTGCAAATAGGCGCCGATGGCGGCCACCGTCTTCACACGCATCCCGAGGAACACGCCGTCCTTGTCGAGCGCCAGTTCGGCTTCCGTGACGTTGTCGCGCGCCTGCGCGTCGCTGGTGAAGCTTTCCGAGCGCGTCGAAATCCATTTCACCGGCCGCCCGATCAGCTTGGAGGCGAGCAGCACCATTGGCGTTTCGTTGAAAATCGGCGACTTCATGCCGAAGGAGCCGCCGGTGTCGCCCGTGACGATGCGCACTTTGCTTTCCGGCACGCCCAGCACCTTGGCGAGTTCGGTGCGCGTCGGATGCGGGCGCTGCATCGCGGTGTAGACGGTGTAGCGGCCGTCGGCCTTGTGATAGTCGCCGACCGCGCCGCGTGGCTCCATGGTCGCCGCGGTGACGCGGTTGATGACGAACTTGTGCTTGACCACATGCGCGGCCTTGGCGAATGCCGCGTCGGTTGCCTCCTTGCTGCCGAGCACTTCGACGAAGCTGGTATTGTCGGGCGCGTCGGCCCAGACTTTCGGCGCGCCGGGCTTGACCGCCTCGGCGGTCGAGGTGACCGAGGGCAGGGAATCGAAATCCACCTCGATCAATTCGGCGGCGTCGAGCGCCTGCGCTATCGTTTCCGCCACCACAAACGCGACGCCGTCGCCGACCCAGCGCACCACACCGTCGGCGAGGATTGGATATTTCGGCTTGTACATGGGCTCGCCGCCGCGACGCTTGAGGCCTCCGGGTACGGGGAGTTCGCCATAGCCATTGGCCTTCACGTCGGCCGCGGTCAGCACGGCCAGCACGCCGGGCGCTTTCTTCGCCGCCGTGGTGTCGATCGACTTGATCCTCGCGTGCGCATGTGGCGAGCGCAGCACGACGCCATGCGCCATATTCGGCAATTGCACGTCGTCGGTATAGCTGCCGCCGCCTTGTATCAACCGTGGGTCTTCGAAACGCGACACGCCTTGACCGATTGCAAATTCCCCCATCTTGAGATTCCGTCCCGTTATTATTCGTTATGCATTCAGCCGCTCGTTCCCGCGAAGGCGGAGACGCAGGGAGAATCGTTAAGTCTGAGATTGTGACTCTGGATTCCCGCTTGCGCGGGAATGAGCGGAGTGTGGAACGAGCATTGCGAAGCTACTTCTCAGATCGTATTTTTTCCGCCACGCGCGGCGCGAAATAGGTGAGCACGCCGTCGCAGCCGGCGCGCTTGAAGGCTACGAGGCTTTCCATCATGGCGCGCTCGCCGTCGAGCCAGCCGTTGTTCGCTGCCGCCATGATCATCGCGTATTCGCCCGACACCTGATAGACGAAGGTCGGCATGCCGAAGGCGTCCTTCACGCGCGCGCAGATATCGAGATAGGGCAGGCCGGGCTTGACCATGATCATGTCGGCGCCTTCCTCGATGTCGAGCGCGACCTCGCGCAGCGCCTCGTCGGTGTTGCCGGGGTCCATCTGATAAGTGCGCTTGTCGCCATGCAGCGTCTTCGACGAGCCGACCGCGTCGCGGAACGGTCCGTAAAAGGCCGACGCATATTTCGCCGCATAGGCCATGATCGACACGTCGAGGAAGTTTTCGCGGTCGAGACCTTTGCGGATGGAGCCGATACGGCCGTCCATCATGTCGGATGGCGCGATCACGTCGCAGCCGGCTTCCGCCTGCACCAAGGCCTGCCGCACCAGCACCGCGACCGTCTCGTCATTCATGATGACGCCGTCATCGCGCAATAGGCCGTCATGACCGTGGCTGGTAAAAGGATCGAGCGCGACATCGCAGAGAATGCCGATGTCAGGAACTTCCTTCTTGATGGCGCGAATGGTGCGGCAGACCAGATTGTCCGGATTAGTCGCTTCGGTACCAGCCGCATCGCGGAGCGAAGGGTCGGTGTAGGGAAAGAGTGCGATGCAGGGGATGGTCAGCTTCGCAGCGCGTTCCGCCTCGCGCACCGCCTGATCGACGCTCAGGCGCTCGACGCCCGGCATCGAAGGCACCTCGGTGCGTTTGTTGTCGCCGTCCATCACGAAAATGGGCCAGATCAGGTCGTCGGTGGTAAGTACGTTCTCGCGCACCAGCCGGCGCGCCCATTCCGAGCGGCGATTCCTTCGCATACGGATCGACAGGTCGAGCTGCGGCGCCACCGCTTCGCTCGATTGCGGGTCGAGCGGCACAAAACCGATCTTTTGCTGGGTCGGACGGCCGAATTTGATCGCCATAAAGGGGTCTCCTGGCCGTCTTTTTAGCCGGTCCGGCGCGCCCGCGCCACCCGGGCAGGGCGGCGGCCGTTGACGATCCAGGGCCCGCCTTCTATCCGTCGAAGCCATGGATTTCAGCCTGTCGGAAGACCAACGCGCCTTCCAGTCTACCGCCCGCCAGTTCGCGCGCGACGAAATGATGCCGCATGCGCGCGACTGGGACGAGGGCTCGGTCTTCCCGGCCGAGACGCTGCGCGCGGCAGCCGCGCTCGGCTTCGGCGGTATTTATGTGAAGGAAGATGTCGGCGGTTCCGCGTTGACGCGCCTAGACGCCGCGCTGATCTTCGAGGAACTGGCGCAGGGTTGCACCTCGACCGCGGCTTACATTTCCATCCACAACATGGCGGCGTGGATGATCGACAGTTACGGCAGCGCGGCGGCGCGCCAGAAATTTCTGCCCAAGCTCTGCTCGATGGAGCACTTCGCCAGCTATTGCCTGACCGAACCGGGCTCGGGCTCCGATGCGGCCAGCCTCACCACCAAGGCGCGGCGCGACGGCGATTTTTACGTACTCGACGGAACGAAAGCTTTCATCTCCGGCGGCGGCGTTTCCGACATTTATGTCGTGATGGCGCGCACAGACGAGGGCGGGCCGCGCGGCATTTCCTGCATCGTGGTCGAAAAAGGCACGCCCGGACTGTCCTATGGCGCGCAGGAGAAGAAGCTCGGCTGGAAATCGCAGCCGACATCGATGGTGATGTTCGAGAATTGCCGCGTGCCGGCGGAGAATTTGATCGGCAAGGAAGGCGAGGGCTTCAAGATCGCCATGGCCGGCCTCGATGGCGGCCGCCTGAACATCGGCGCCTGTTCGCTTGGCGGCGCGCAGTTCTGTCTCGACCGCACCGTCGAGTATATGAAAGAGCGCAAGCAGTTCGGCTCGCGGCTGGCCGATTTCCAGGCGCTGCAATTCCGCGTCGCCGATTACGCCACCGAAATCGAATCCGCGCGGCTGTTGCTGCACCGCGCCGCCGTTGCCGTCGGCGAACATGAACCGGCCGCCACCACGCTCGCCGCCAAGGCCAAGCGTCTCGCCACCGATACCGGCTTCGAGGTGGTGAACGGCTGCCTGCAACTGCATGGCGGCTACGGCTATCTGCGCGATCATCCGATCGAACGCGTGCTGCGCGATGTGCGCGTGCACCAAATTCTCGAAGGCACCAACGAGATCATGCGCATGATTGTCGGGCGCAGCATGTTGGGGAACTAAAACACCGATCAAGAAAAGGGAGAAGACGCTATGGAACAGCTTCCGAGGCTCTATCTGGCGAAAGATGAAATGATGAAGCGGGTCGCGCGCTTCAAGGACCTCAAGGGTTCGGACGGCGGTTTGCCGGATTCGAAAATGCCCGGCTGCGAGCGCACGCTTTATAATGTCATCGGATTTCAGCCGCCGGAGAACGTCGGCGCGAACGCGACCTCACCGGTCGGCGACCACGCCGCGCGCATAGCCGCCATCAAAATCCGCGAAGGCTTCAATCTCGGCTACTGCAAGGCCAAGCCCGGCTTCGGGCCCGAGATGCACAATCACGACACCAACGAGACCTTCATATCGATGACCGGCAAATGGCGCGCGAGCTGGGAAGACGAGAAGGGCAACGTTGAATTCTTCGATCTTGATCCGCTCGACGTGGTGTCGTTCCCGCCGGGGATGATCCGGCGCTTCCAGAACGTCACCGAGGGCGATCCGAACGCGGAGCACATCCTGATGTTCGTGATCGGCGGTGACGCGCCGCAGGCGGAGTTTTCGGACCAGGCGATGGACCGCATCGTTAAGGCGGGCGCTTGGGCGCCGGCGAAGTAATCGCACCCGTGAGCGAGCCGGAAATCCTGTTCGAGCGCCGCGGCGCTGCCGGCATTGTCACGCTCAACCGGCCGAAGGCGCTCAATGCCGTCACTCACGGCATGGTACTGGCGCTGCGCGCACAACTCACCCGTTGGGCCGACGACCCGGCGATAACGCGCGTGGTCATCACGGCTTCGGGCGAGCGCGCTTTCTCGGCCGGCGGCGATATCCGCGCGCTGTACGATTTGGGCAAAGCCGGAATGCAGGCAGAAGCCCTCCAGTTCTGGCGCGACGAATATCCGCTCAACGCGGGGATCAAGAACTACCGCAAGCCTTACGTTTCGCTCATCGACGGCATCGTCATGGGTGGCGGTGTCGGCATCTCCGTGCACGGCTCGCATCGCGTCGCCGGTGACAAATTCTCCTTCGCCATGCCGGAAGTCGGCATCGGCTTTTTCCCCGATGTCGGCGCCACCTGGTTTCTGCCGCGCATGCCGGGGGAAATCGGCACCTATTGCGCGCTCACCGGCGAGCGTTTCAATATCGCCGATGGCGTTGCCGCCGGCATCGCCACCCATCGCATTCCGTCGACGCGCTTTCCCGCCTTGCTCAATGGTCTGACCGGCACGGTCTCGGTCGATGCCGTGCTGTCGGCTTTTTCGGAACCGGCGGGCGAGGGGCCGATCACGACGCATCGCGAGACAATCGACCGTCTCTTCGCGCCCGACTGCGTCGAACACATTGTCGACGCAGTCGGGCGCGAAGCCGAAGCGGGAGGCCCCGATTCCGAATGGGCGGCGAAAACCGCAGCGACGATGGCTGCGAAATCGCCGCTCAGTCTTAAACTGGCGCTGGCGCAGGTGCGGCGTGGCGCGCAATACGATTTCGAGACGTGCATGCGCATGGAATTCCGCATAGTGTCGCGCGTGATCGAGGGCCATGATTTCTACGAGGGCGTGCGCGCCGTGATCGTCGACAAAGATAATAAGCCGCGCTGGCAGCCGGCCTCGCTGGAGCAAGTCACCGACGCGGAGGTCGAAAGCTACTTTGCGCCGCTCGAAGGCGGAGAGCCTGAGCTGCCAATGGGCGCAACATGAGAGCGCCATGAGCATAGCATGAGCGAACACTTCACCGGCGAAGAATTCAAAGGGCTCGATCCCGTGCAGGAGCGCGCGGCCGAGCCCGAGCTCGGCCCATGGACGTGGCGGCTGGTGTTGTTCCTGCGCGTCATGTCCGGCGTCTCAATGCTCAAGGGCCTCTATCATTGGTCGCGCGTTTGCGGCATCGGCGTCGGGCCAGACGACCTTTACGCCTACCACTCCATTGTCTGGCAGGCGGCTACGGTTTTCTTCGCCGTTCTCGATCTGGTCGCCGCCGTCGGCTTGTGGCTGGCAGCTGCCTGGGGCGCGGTGATCTGGCTGACCGCGGTCGCTTCCATGCTGGCGGTCGAAATCTTTTTTCCGCAGGTGTTCGGCCGGGGCTTCATTACGGTGATGGTGGAAGGCGGATTGCTCGGGCTTTATCTTTGGCTGGCGCTGCGCTCGGCGCAGGAACATCCGGAATAAGATACGCATGATCCCGAAAAGTGGGCACCGGTTTTCGGACAAGATCATGCGTCATTAAAATGGAGGTATCGATGTCGCGGATTGGTTTCATCGGGCTCGGCAATATGGGTCTGCCGATGGCGGTCAATTTGATCAAGGCCGGCCATCAGATCGAAGGCGTCGATCTTAATCCCGCATCGGTCGCAAAGCTTAAGGAAGCCGGCGGCACGGCGGTTGAATTCGCCAAGGTCGCGGCCGCGCGCGCCGATGTCGTCATTACCATGCTGCCGGCGGGTAAACAGGTGAGGGAGGTCTATCTCGGACCGAATGGCATTATCGAAAACACCAATGCCGGCACGTTGCTGATCGACTGTTCGACCATCGACGTCGCGACCGCGCGCGAAGTCGCCGCCGCTGCCGAGACGAAAGGCCTGTTGATGCTGGACGCGCCGGTATCGGGCGGTGTCGGCGGCGCGACGGCGGGAACTTTAACATTCATGGTCGGCGGCTCGGCGCAGGCCTTTACGCGCGCGGAATCCATTTTGCAGAAAATGGGCAAGACGATTGTGCACGCCGGCGACGCCGGCAACGGCCACGCGGCGAAGATCTGCAACAACATGATCCTCGGCATTTCGATGATCGCGGTGTCGGAAGCCTTCGTGCTGGCGGAAAAACTCGGCCTCGACCATCAGAAGCTGTTCGATATTTCGTCGAAGTCGTCCGGCCAGTGTTGGGCGATGACAAGTTATTGCCCGGTGCCCGGTCCAGTGCCGACGTCGCCCGCCAACCGTGATTACGAGGCCGGATTCACCGCCGCCATGATGCTCAAGGATTTACGATTGGCGCAGGACGCCGCCAAATCAGCGAAGGCGAATACGCAACTCGGTGCCGGCGCCGAAAGGATTTATTCAGCCTATGCCGACAGCGGAGAGGCGGGGCGCGATTTTTCCGGCGTAATTCGCTTCATTCGCGGGTGAATTGGCCGACGCGTGGTGAACGAAACGTTGAAAAAAATATTGCAATTGAATCAGCAAGAAAGCGTTCACCGTTGCAAATAAACCTAATCTTTATGCTGTTATTTAAGCCGATTTTAGACTGCCCCGAATAGTTTGGCGGATAACGAGAACGAGGAAAACAGGGCCTCGTCGCTACACGTCAAACGAAGACAATAAAGTAAGGGGCGTTGAACATGAAAGCCGTCGTCAAGACGGTCGAGCCGGGCGAGCGCGACGCGCGGTTCGACACGATCCAGCCTTTGTATCATGAGGCACTGACCTTGGTGGAGCGGCTGCATCGCCGGCTGCTCGACGTCATCAAGGATGAATTCGACCGCCGCGGTCGCTCCGATATCAATTCGGTGCAGGCGCTACTGTTGTACAATATCGGCGACAAGGAATTGACCGCCGGCGAACTGCGCACGCGCGGCTACTATCTCGGCTCCAACGTTTCTTACAATCTCAAGAAACTGGTCGAGATGGAGTTCCTCGATCATCAGCGCTCGCGCGTCGATCGCCGTTCGGTCCGTATCAAGCTGACCGCCAAGGGCCAGGAAGTACGCGACATCGTCGACACGCTCTATCAGAAGCACGTGCGCACGGTGGAGCAGGTCGGCGGCATCAATGCCGACGAGTTCTCGACCCTGAACAAGTCGCTGCACCGGCTCGAGCGTTTCTGGACCGACCAGATCCTCTACCGCCTCTAAGTCTTCGACGTCTGTCTTCGTTTTCTGGCGAGTGAACGACTTGCCCCGGCCGGGACTCCTCCACCGGCCGGGGCATTTTTCGTGGGTCCAGGCCTTTCCGCGCGCGCGCTTAATCCAGTGGCAGCGCCGGCGCGCCGGGCAGGCTATAGTGCGAGCTTCCTGGGGCGCGCGGCAATGTCGGATAAACCGGTTGTCTATTTCGAACACATGGTGATTGGTGCCAATGCGAAATTGGTGGCGATCGACGAGACGACCGGCGTCGAGGTGACGGTGATCGGTCCGGCCAACGCATCCGCGGCCGATCTGAAAAAGCTGGCGCTCGCGAAGCTGAAGGCGCGGATTGCGCGCGAGCAGACTTGACCTGAAACCCTAGATATTGCGGCTTTCCCACCCCCGGCATGCCAGCGCTTGGCGGGGTGCGGCCGATATGGTATTCGCGGAGCCGAACCCCGGAACGCAAGGAAAGACGGCGCCGCGCCCAGGCGCCCGGAGCGAATTGAAATGTCGGCGACGACCAAATCCCAGATGGAGGGAGCCGCGGACGGCTTCTTTGCGGCAACTTTACGCGAAACTGACCCAGAGATCGCCGACGCCATCGGCAAGGAGCTCGGCCGCCAGCGCGACGAGATAGAACTGATCGCGTCGGAAAACATCGTCTCGCGTGCGGTGCTGGAAGCGCAGGGCTCGGTGCTGACCAACAAATATGCCGAAGGCCTGCCGGGCAAGCGCTATTACGGCGGCTGCCAGTTTGTCGACATCGCCGAGCAACTGGCGATCGACCGCGTCACCAAGTTGTTCGGCTGCCGCTTCGCCAATGTGCAGCCGCATTCGGGCGCGTCGGCCAATGCGGAAGTGTTCTTCGCGCTGATGCAGCCGGGCGATACTTTCATGGGGCTCAACTTGGCCGCCGGCGGGCATTTAAGCCACGGCATGGCGATCAATATTTCCGGCAAGTGGTTCAAGCCGGTGCCGTACAATGTGCGGCGCGACGACCAGCGTATCGACATGGACGAAATGGCCAGGCTCGCGCGCGAGCAGAAGCCGAAAGTCATCATCGCCGGCGGCTCGGCCTATCCACGCATCATCGACTTCAAGCGTTTCCGCGAAATCTGCGACGAGGTCGGCGCCAAGCTGATGGTTGACATGGCGCATTTTGCCGGACTGGTGGCCGGCGGCGCGCATCCGTCGCCGTTCCCGCATGCGCATGTGGTCACGACCACGACGCACAAGACGCTGCGCGGTCCGCGCGGCGGCGTCATCCTCACCGACGACGAAGAGCTTGCCAAGAAAATCAATTCGGCCGTCTTCCCCGGCATGCAAGGCGGGCCGCTGATGCATGTGATCGCGGCCAAGGCGGTCGCCTTCGGCGAGGCGCTGCGGCCGAGCTTCAAGGTCTACGCCAAAAACGTGGTGGAAAATTCCAAGGCGCTGGCAGAGACGCTGAAATCGAGCGGCCTCGATATTGTTTCCGGCGGCACCGATACCCATTTGATGCTGGTTGACCTGCGGCCCAAGCGCCTGACCGGCAAGGTCGCCGAACTCGCGCTCGGCCGCGCGCACATCACCTGCAACAAGAATGGCATTCCCTTCGATCCGGAAAAGCCGACCGTCACATCGGGCATTAGGCTCGGATCGCCCGCCGGCACCACGCGTGGTTTCGGCGCGGCTGAGTTCAAACAGGTCGGCGCCATGATCGTTGAAGTGCTTGATGTGCTGTCGCAGAAGAGCGTCGATGAAGATTCGCTGATCGAAGCCACCGTGCGCGGCAAGGTGAAAGAATTGCTGACGCGTTTTCCGATTTATCAATAGTTCTTCTTTCCCTCCCCCGCTTGCAGGGGAGGATAGGGAGGGGGCCTTAAAGGGGTCATCAAATGCGTTGCCCGAGTTGCGGAAGCCTCGATACCCAGGTGAAGGATTCGCGGCCGACCGAGGACTCGGCGGTGATCCGCCGGCGCCGCATATGCCTCACTTGCAATTTCCGCTTCACCACCTTCGAGCGCGTGCAGTTGCGCGAATTGACCGTCATCAAACGCAATGGCCGCCGCGTGCCCTTCGACCGCGACAAGCTGATGCGCTCGGTGCAGGTCGCGCTGCGCAAGCGTTCGGTCGATCCCGAGCGCATCGAGAAGATGGTGTCGAAGATCGTGCGCGAACTGGAAAGCGGCGGCGAGAACGAAGTCTCTTCCGAGGCGATCGGCGAGATCGTGATGGAGCACCTGCGCGAACTCGATGACGTGGCTTACGTGCGCTTTGCCTCGGTCTATCGAAATTTCGGCGAGGTAAAGGATTTCCGCGCCGCGCTCGACGAATTGTCGGGCGATGAGGACGCCGCGCGCCCCGACGCTCCGCCGCGCAAATGACGGATACGGCCGTACCCGCGTTGTCCGCCAAGGCTGCCGACGACGAACGCTTCATGCGCCTCGCGCTGGCGCTCGGGCGGCGCGGGCTCGGCAATGCTTGGCCCAATCCGGCGGTTGGCGCCGTGATCGTCAAAGACGGTGTTATCGTTGGGCGCGGCTGGACGCAGCCGGGCGGGCGGCCGCATGCCGAGGTCGAGGCGCTGCGCCACGCCAGGAAGGACGCCAAAGGCGCAACGCTTTACGTTACGCTGGAGCCCTGTTCGCATACCGGCAAATCGCCGCCTTGCGCCGACGCCATTATCAAGGCCGGCATCTTGCGCGTGGTTTCGGCCTTGGAAGATCCCAATCCGGAAGTGGCGGGGCAAGGCTATGCGCGCCTGCGCGAAAAGGGCATCGCGGTCGATACCGGTCTGTGCGCGGAGGACGCGCGCCGCGATCACTCAGGCCACATCACGCGAATTACAAGAAACCGCCCGCACGTGACGCTCAAGCTCGCCATTGCCGCCGACGGCAAGGCGGGGCTTGCCGGCCGCAAACCCATTGCCATCACCGGCGAGGAAGCGCGCAATCATGTATTCCAGATGCGCGCGCAACACGACGCCATTCTGGTCGGCATCGGCACCGTGCTGGCCGACAATCCGCAACTGACCGCGCGGTTGCCGGGCTTGTACGATCGCTCGCCGGTGCGCGTGGTGCTCGATGCGCAATTACGGGTGCCGTTGTCGCTGTCGGTGATTTCGACCGTGCGCGATGTGCCGACCTGGATATTCACCTCGAACAAGGCTTCGCCGATGGCCGCCGATATCTTGCAGCAGAAAGGCTGCAAGGTTTTCCGCGTCGATGATACGCAAGGCCGCCTCGACCTTGAAGAGGTGCTGAAAGTGCTGGCCGGCGAGGGCATCACGCGGCTGATGGTGGAAGGCGGCCCGACCGTCGCCGCCGCTTTCACCGCCGCCGATCTTGTCGACGAAGCCGTGTTGCTACGGACGAAAAAAACGATCGGGGATAGCGGCATTGCACCTTTGGAAGGCATGAAGCTGGAGGCGTTGACGGGGAAGATGACCCCGCGTGGCGTTGAGAAATTCGGTACCGACATTATCGAAAGTTACGAGCGTACATAATGTTCACCGGCATCGTTACAGACCTAGGCGAAGTACGCACCGTTGATGCGCGCGCGAATAATCTGTCGCGTATCACGATCTATTGCCGCTACCCGCGCGCCGAATTAATTCAGGGCGCGTCGGTCGCCTGTTCCGGCGTCTGCATGACGGTGGTCGACACCGGCGAGGAAGACGGCCGCGTCTGGTTCGCGGTCGACGCCGCCGACGAGACGCTTGCCGTCACCACGGTCGGCCGCTGGCATCACGGTTCGCATGTCAATCTGGAGCGTCCGCTCAAATTGGGTGATGAAATCGGCGGTCATCTGGTCGCCGGTCACGTTGACGGGCTCGCCACGCTCATCGTGCGCGAGGACATGACCGAGATGGCGCGCTTCACCTTGCGCGCGCCGGCCCCGCTTGCGCGTTTCATCGCGCCGAAAGGCTCGGTCGCGCTCGACGGCGTCTCGCTCACCGTCAACACGGTGGAGGCCGACACCTTTACGGTGCTGATCATTCCGCACACGCTGGCGGTGACGAGTTTCGGCGGCTTGAAAACCGGCGACGAAATTAACCTCGAAATTGACACCATGGCGCGCTACGCGGCGCGGCTGATGGAAGCACGTTGACCCTTGTTTAGCGTGCGGGCGCTTGCTACCACGCGGCTCAACAAGGAAAAATAACGAATGGCTAAAAAGACGAGCGCGGCGAAAAAGAGCGTGAGCTTGCGCTTTCTGATTGTGGAAGCGCGTTTCTACGAACGCATTTCCGACGCGCTACTCGCCGGTGCGAAAGCGGCGCTCGACGCGGCGGGCGCGACTTACGATGTCGTCACCGTTCCGGGCGCGCTCGAAGTGCCGGGCGCGATTGCTTTTGCCCACGACGCGCCGAAGAACAAGAAAGCGCCGTATGACGGTTATGTGGCGCTCGGCTGCGTGATCCAGGGCGAGACCTATCATTTCGATCTGGTGGCCAATGAATCGGCGCGCGGGCTGATGGATTTGACGGTGCAGAAGCAGCTCGCCATCGGCAACGGCATACTCACCGTCGACAACGAAGCGCAGGCGCAAGCCCGCCTCGGCGGCGCGCACGGCCATAAAGGCGAGACGGCGGCGAAAGCCGCGCTCGTCATGGCCGCGCTTAAAAATAGTCTTAAATAAATGACGGCCCCGCCGGAAAAAGAAACGCGCAAGGCCAACAAGCGCGGGGCGGCGCGTCTCGCCGCCGTGCAGGCGCTCTATCAGATGGACATGGCGGGTTCGGGCTTGGACGAAGTGCTGGCCGAATTCCAAAGCCATTGGCTCGGCGGCGAAGTCGAAGGCGCGCAATATTTGCCGGCGGAAGCCGCCTTCTTTCGCGATATCGTTTCCGGCGTTGTGCGCGACCAGCGCGCGCTCGATCCGCAGATCGACGATGCGCTCGCCAAGACCTGGCCGCTCAAGCGCATCGAGGCGGTCTTACGCGCCGCCTTGCGCGCCGGCGTCTATGAGTTGACCCACCGGCCCGACGTGCCGGCGCGCGTGGTCGTTTCCGAATACGCCGATGTCGCCGCCGCCTTCGTCGAGCGCGACGAGACCGGCATGGTCAACGCCGTGCTCGACCAGTTGGCGCGCCAGTTGCGGGCGGCGGAGTTCACCGCCTAGCCACTGGAACGCGGACGCCAGACGGGGCAAGCTTGTCTTATGAACCCCGATCCATCCGCCGAAGACAAATTGATCGCGCGCTATTTCGGCGTCATGGCGAGCGAGCCGGGTGCGCTTGGCCTATCGGACGATGCCGCTCTGCTCAAGCCGCCGCCGGGCTGCGAGATGGTGCTGACGACAGACGCCCTTGTCGGCGGCGTGCATTTTTTCAATGACGATCCCGCTGATGCGATCGCGCGCAAGGCGCTGCGCGTGAACCTGTCCGACCTCGCAGCCAAAGGCGCCAGACCGCTCGGATTTCTGCTGACGCTCGCGCTGCCGAAAGATATCGGCGACGTCTGGCTCACCGATTTCGCCAAGGGCCTGCGCGACGACGCCGCCAATTACCGCTGCCCGCTATTCGGCGGCGACACCGTGCGCACGCCCGGTCCGCCGATGGTGTCGGTGTCCATGTTCGGCAGCGTGCCGGAAGGCCGGATGGTCAGGCGCGCCGGCGCGCAGGCCGGCGACACCGTGTTCGTCACTGGAACGATTGGCGATGCGGCGCTTGGGCTGGCAATTCGCAGCGGTGCGTCGTGGCAACTCAGCGAAACGCAGCGCGCGCATTTGCTTTCGCGCTATCTGCTGCCGCAGCCGCGCAATGCGCTTGCCGAAACCATCCTCTTCGAAGCGTCCGCTGCGATGGATGTCTCCGACGGTCTCGCCGGCGACCTCGCCAAGCTCTGCCGCGTCTCCGGCGTTGCCGCCAGGATTGATGCGTCGCGCGTGCCGCTGTCCGACGCCGCGCAGGCGGTGATGGCCATTGATGCGAGCGCCTTTGAAACCGCGCTCACCGGCGGCGACGACTATGAAATCCTCTGCACCGTGCCGAAAGCCAAAGTCGATCGCTTTCGCGTCGCCGCCATGGCCGCCAAGGTCGCGGTCACGCCCATTGGCACTATCGAGACCGGCGAGGGCGCCCGCTTTCTTGACGCGCAAGGCCAGGAACTCACCTTCAAGCGCGCTTCCTTCAGTCATTTTTAGCGGACAGGGACATGCCAACCCGGTCGCGCTATAGTCGCAATATAAATCGGGGAAACGATGATGCTCGACAAAACCGCGCTTAACGACGTGACGAAGCAATCCTTTCTGCCGAGCGGCGCAAGCCCGCGCTTTCAAGCGCACCTGAAGCGCTTCCCCACTTCGGCTTATTTGCGCCGGCACGCGCCGCGCAACGTGCCGCGCTTTGCCTTTGAATATGGCGACACCGGCGCCGGCAATGATGTCGGTGTCGCGCATAACTGGGCGGCTTTCGACAACGTCAAGGTGGTGCCGCGTTATGGCGTGACCAACAAGCTGCCGCCAACCGGCGTCGAATTGTTCGGAACGAAATACGCAGCGCCTATCGGCATCGCGCCGATGGGCGGGCCGTCGATTGTCTGGCCCGGCGCCGATCTCATCATGGCGAAAGCGGCGCAAGCAGCGCGCGTGCCTTACACGCTCGGCGTCGCCGGCGGCGCCACCATCGAGGCCGTAGCCAAGGTGGCGCCCGATGTGTTCTGGCTTCAGCTTTATCGTTTCGCCAAGAACGATCACAGAATCGGTTTCGATCTCGTCGACCGCGCGACCGCCGCCAGCGTCAAGGTGCTGGCGCTCACGCTCGACGTGCCGGTGCGCACCACGCGCTCGCGCGAGACATACGCCGGCCTCGGCGGCGCCTTCAATCCGACGCCGCGCATGATCTATGAGATGCTCATCCGCCCGAAATGGCTGATCGCGTTGCTGCGCCACGGCTATCCGCGCTTTGCCACCATCCGTCATTACGCCGGCAATGTCGGCACCAACGCCATCATCAATTTCGCCCGCAGCGAAATGGGCGGCGCGTTTTCGTGGGAAGAAGTCGCGCGCTATCGCGACCGCTGGAAGGGACCGCTCGCCCTGAAAGGAATACTGCATCCCGCCGATGCCGAGAAGGCGATCGCGCTCGGCGTCGAGGGCATCTGGGTGTCGAATCATGGCGGCCGCCAGATCGAAGCCATCACGCCGTCGATCGATTGCCTGCCGGGGATCGTCGCGGCGGTCGGCAGCAAGGCGACGGTGGTGCTCGACAGCGGCGTGCGTTCCGGCCAGGACGTGATGCGCGCGCTGGCGCTCGGCGCGCAGGCCGCTTTTGCCGGCAAGTCGTTTTTGTGGGCGGTCGGCGCGCTCGGTGATGACGGCCCGGCGCAGTTGATTGACCTCTATATCGACGAACTGCGCGCCTCGCTCGGCCAGATCGGCGCGCAGTCGGCGGCCGAAGCACGGCTTGCCAAGGTGCTGCACCCGGGACGGATTGAGTTTTAGGCTGCTCTTTACCTCTCCCCGTAAACGGGGAGAGGGAGAACAACCCAGCCCTGCACCTTTCGTAGTGGCCCCGTCCTCCGCCAGCCGCTAATAAGAGAAAAACCACCCAAGGATTCGGAAATGTCGGCTGTCGCCGAAGCCATCCCACACGCGATCCACGACGACAACCTGGCGCGCCGCAACGCCATGGTGTTGGCGGTGGCGCAGGCGCTCGCCGGCGGCAACAACACCGTCATCGTTTCGACCGCCTCCATCGTCGGCGCCGTGCTCGCGCCCGACAAGGGCCTCGCCACGTTGCCGATCACCGCGATGGTGTTCGGCATGTGGTTCGGCACGCTGCCGCTCGGCTGGCTGGCGCGCCATTACGGCCGCCGTTTAGCGCTGCAATCGGGCTCGGTCTTCGGCATCGTTTCGGGCTTCATCTCCTATAGCGCGGTGATGAACGGCTCCTTCACGCTGCTTCTGTTCGGCACCTTTTGCGGCGGGCTCTATGCCGCCGCGCATCAGTCCTATCGCTTCGCCGCCGCCGATACCGCGAGCGAACGCTACCAGCCCAAGGTCGTGTCCTGGGTGCTGGCCGGCGGCGTGTTCGCGGCGTTGATCGGACCGCAGCTTGTCATCTTCACCAAGGATATGTTGCCACCGCATCTGTTCGCCGCGAGCTATCTTGGCCAGTCGGCCTGCGCCGTGATTGCGGCGATCGTCCTGATGTTCGTGAAGGTGCCGCCCGTGCGCGCGAAGACCGACGACTCCTCGCGTCCGCTTTTGGCCGTCGTGCGCACGCCGCGCTTTCTGGTAGCGGCGGCCTGCGGCGTGGCGAGCTACACCATGATGAACATGGTGATGACGTCGGCGCCGCTGGCGATGGTCGGATGCGGGCATTCCGTCACCGACGCCGCGCTCGGCATTCAGTGGCACGTCTTGGCGATGTATGCGCCGAGCTTTATCACCGGCTCGCTCATTGCGCGCTTCGGCGTGTTGCGCATTACCGGCATCGGGCTGGCCTTGACCGTGCTGGCGGCGATTGCCGGCATCACCGGCTTGACGGTGGCGCATTTCTGGACTGGTCTGGTGTTGCTCGGCCTCGGCTGGAATCTCTCGTTCATCGGCGCGACCACCATGGTGACGCAGTGTCATCGCCCGGAAGAGCGCAACAAGGTGCAGTCGTTCAACGACTTCCTTATCTTCGGCAGCATGGCGCTGAGTTCGTTCTCGTCCGGCCAGATGCTTGCTTATTTCGGCTGGGCCGCCATCAACGAGGTCGTATTCCCGCTCGTATTCGTCGCCGCCGCGGCCTTGTTATGGCTCAACTTCCGCAATCGGCTCGAAGCGCGCGCGGTCTGACGTTTTTTCTTCCGCTCTTCCGCGAGGGGAGGCGGTTGCAGCGGCCATGTGAGGCGCGCGAAAAAATTCCTCTTGCCACAAAAAGACCATAATCCTATGATTATAGTCTCTTCATCCCGCCTCGTACCGAGGGGTGTCTGATCAAGCATCTTAGACACGGGGCGGGGAGCGGTGGCTGGCAGGGGGCGTCGGAGATGCGGCGCCAATAACCTCCCAGCGGTCCAAGCCGCTCCGTCCCGGCGCGCCAGCCGCGCGCCGCTGGGCCCCTGACGGCGTTTGCCCGGCACGGTCAGAAGTGCCCGCCAGACGTCTCGGCCCGCAGCGGTGGATAGGCTTGCCTTCGGTAACGAAGGGAGCCTGAAACGGTACTTCCACCGGGGGCGGAGCGGAGCAAACCTTATAAACACCGCGCGCGGGACGCCACGGAGAAGGCGGACTTGCGAAATTTTACTTCGACAGACCTCGATGTCGCGAGGCGTCGAGGTGCGTGGGTCCCCCGGGACCCGTGGTGTTCCGCGCGCCCTCGGTCTTTTCGAGGGAGGCGCAAGACTTCCAGGCTACGGCGTTCCCCGCGCCGGAAAAATAGGGGCGATGAATCACGCCTGCACTTATCCCTCCCCTGAAAGGGGAGGGTGGTCGCCGAAGGCGACCGGGTGGGGTTTGGCCTGCCGTATCGAACAGAGACCCCACCCGGCCGCTCGCAAGTGCTCGCGTCCACCCTCCCCGAAGACGGGGAGGGATAAGAAAGACCGCCCCCTGAGTCGTCCCCAGGAGCGCCGGAATACCCGCAATCTCGGCTCTTTTACGGCGTTGCTTTGCCGCCACGTTTTTGGCATGGTCCGCGCGCTTTCCAAGGTCGAGGTGAAGCGCCCGTATCAAGCGGCCATCCTCGACGTTTCCGGGCGCCGGGCAGGGAGCCTTTCTCCCGCCAGCTCATTTTAAATCGAGGTTGAAGCAACCATGAATACATTGTGGGTGATCGTTGGCTGTGGAGTGCTCGCGATCCTCTATGGCATCTGGGCCACCGGCTCGGTGCTGTCCGCCGATGCGGGCAACGCGCGCATGCAGGAGATCGCCGCTGCCGTACGCGAAGGCGCGCAGGCCTATCTCAAGCGCCAATA
>Ga0075522_10000018_pt1 | contig 88788 bp, 68 predicted proteins | sample NGEPerA_FD_74796 | JGI IMG/M metagenome (GOLD analysis project Ga0075522, IMG submission 74796) | Arctic peat soil microbial communities from the Barrow Environmental Observatory site, Barrow, Alaska, USA - NGEE PermafrostL2-A | ecosystem: Environmental > Terrestrial > Soil > Wetlands > Peat ... | reverse complement strand
CCGTCGAACACGTTCTGTTTTCTGATTCGTCCGTGAAGGCCGCGACAAATAATCAGCAATGGCTCGTCACGATTTCGCGGGGAACGCGGGCGGTCAAAATCTTCACCCAGGACAAAGCGCAGTTGCGCGAAAACGTCGGTCGCTTGGGCGACCGCGAACTGGCGATTGAATTTGCGAAGCAAGATTCGGCGCAAGCGCGGCGAGTGCCGCCGCCGGTTCGCAAATATATCGCCGGACTGATTCAAAGTCGTCGCCCTCAAACTGCCCAACAAAAAATTGAAAAGATTGATTTATGGAAACACAAACAAACTCCTCGAATGACACCGCAACGGACGCACGGACGAAGAATCTGACGTGCTGGCGCATGGCCACAAGCCCGCAATGCTTGCGGGTGGAAACCACCAACGAGGTTCACCTGTTTCCCTACGGCTATTTTCAGCACGCAAAATTCATCCAGCAAAGCGGCAAGGACGTTGTGCAAATCCAGTTCCAAGACCGAATCATTACGGTCAAAGGAAAAGGTTTAGAGCCTTTGTGCGATGCACTGGAAAGGCTCGCCGTGGAACGAATCAAGGTGCGGCCTGAAAAATATGAGGGGCTTGGCAAAAGCGAAAGCGTCATAAACAAAATTGAAATAATCGAACGCCAGCAAAAAGCTCTCTCGCCAGATGTTTGAAAATCTTTAACTGAATTATTAGCGTAATTCGCGCCACGTCATTTCGGAAAGATTAACCCGTCACGAACGTCACGTCCATTTCACTTTGCCACGATGCGACTTGGCAAAAAACCGGGAGCGAGTATTCTGCTCAAAATTTGTGCTCCCATAGCTCAAATGGATAGAGCAGCGGATTTCTAATCCGCGTATCCCGGTTCGATTCCGGGTGGGAGCGCCACTTCTTTGTTTCGCAGGACGTTTCTATACTTTTTTCTATACTGAAGGCTGTTTTTTAGGCAAATGCTTGTAAATGGCTGCAAAAGCTGAAACCTCATAAAACCATTATGGACATTGCAGAATTTACGATTGAGAATCCAAATCAGCGATAGCAAAAGGTGCGTTTTTTATTTAGAAGGCAGGTGCTCTATCCAACTGAGCTACAGGCGCAGGCCAGCGAAATCAATGTGGTTGCGAGATGAAAAGAGTGCAAATTGGCTTTTGGGACAACGGTTCTGCTATTGGCCGCGTGAAAGCGAAAAGCGCGCGGTCAACGCCTGCCAAATCCGGGCAAAGATTGGCAGGAAATCCGGTGTTCAAATTTAATTTGCTGCGTTTCATCCGGAACTTACTATGCACGATTGCGGGTTGAGGGCAAGCTCATCCGGCGCGGCTTGAAGACGGATGTTTTATCCGTGACCACGCTGCGGCCGGCTGCTTTTGAGACTCGCGCCGAAAATGCCGCCGCCGCCCACAAACGATTCGTGGACTTTCCCGCCAAGATGACTGACAATGACGGCGTTCCCGCAGACGAGCCGGAACCCGGAGCAGTTTTCGCCCCAATTTTTATGATTAAAAAACCAGCCGCCGTGCCGGTCGCCAGCCCGGCTTTGAACAAGGAAACCGAACCGCAGCGGTTCGACCGCATCCTGTCGCGCGCCGAGTTCAAACCATTGAAAGCCGTGTTCGACCATCTGGGCGCGGACGCGGCGGCGAAGATTGCGGCCCTCATCACGACCAACACTTACCAGATGTTCCTGGGCAAGCTGGGCTATCGCGTGGACGTGGTGAAACAGATTCACGAGCAGGACTGCTATGCCCGCCTCGGTCCGGCTGGCGGCATCCGCGCCGTGGTGCCGTTGCACGACACCGCCACGTATAGCACCCTCGTGACGCTGGTGAACTACAATTCCACCATCACTACCACGCCCAAATCCGTGGACTACTATGACCACCAACTGGCCGAATTCAAAACCCAGTTGATGAACCGGTCCGGCAACGCCAGTTGATTCCGCATCCCGGCGGATAATGGCCGACAGCACATCTGACCGGAGTGATTTACGAATCCGCTTGCCTCGAACACGAAGTCTTGCAAAATAGGTTCCCGATGGAACGAAACGAATTAAAGTTTGAATCCTGTTTTTCTGCCAATCCTTAGCGGAGTCAGCAGCCGTTGAATCTGATTGCTCGCATTTATGCAAGCAGGATCAAAAGCAGTATCAGATTGTCAGTTGTTATCAATTATGGAGAGATGGCCGAGTGGCTGAAGGCGCTGGTTTGCTAAACCGGTATACGGTCAAAAGCCGTATCGGGGGTTCGAATCCCCCTCTCTCCGCCATTCTGACTTTTCGTGATTTATAGTGACAAGCTGTGAGTCACGATGACTTTCGTCAATTTTTTCAAGTCTATTCTTACTTTTTGTCTCCCCAATGTTTGGGACCGTTTGACCCTTCGCGCCTAAACTTCGGGAGTCAGACCGTTCAACAAAACCCGGCAACGTATTCATCACTTCCCGCAACGGCAGTTGCCTGGCGTCCGTGTAGGTCTTCATTGTCAGCAATTCAACCACTTCCCTGTCAGACAGTGGCCGCCGTTGAACCCGCTCCTTGCCGCGCATGTCCGTCCGTTCTACTATTTCAAAGGGGTTCACGCTGACGACGCGGCTTTGCTTGCGGAGCCACGTCCAAAACGCCGAGAGCGTGGCCAGATATTCATTCCGGGTTTTGGGAGCTTTGCGCCGACTCTCGTTCCACGTTTGCCGGAATCAATCCCGCCGATTCCGACCCTCGCCGGCAAAGTCAGAGGATTTGCCCGTCCACCAGTTCAATCACGCGCGGCGCGGCGGCGGCGACTTTCGCGTCATGCGTGGCGATGATGAGCGTCATCTGCTTTTCCGGGCGCAGGCTTTTGAGCAGCTCGATGATTTCGCCGCCGGTTTGCGAATCCAGATTGCCCGTCGGCTCGTCGGCCAGCAGCAGTTCCGGCTCGTTGATGAGCGCGCGGGCGATGGCGACGCGCTGCTGTTCGCCGCCGGAAAGCTCGGACGGTTTGTGGTCGAGCCGGTTCTTGAGGCCAACGCGGGCCAGCAATGCTTCCGCGCGTCTCGCCGCCATGCGGGTGGCAATCCGCGCGACGCGCGCGGGCAGGCAGACGTTTTCCAGCGCGGTCAGTTCGGGCAAAAGATGATACGCCTGAAAAACAAAGCCGACGCGGCGGTTGCGGAAATGCGTCAGTTCGCTTTCGGAAAATGTGGTGAGGCTTTGTCCGTCGAAGAAGATTTCACCGGCGTTCGGCGTGTCGAGACCGCCGATGAGATGGAGCAGGGTGCTTTTGCCGGTGCCGGACGCGCCGCGCAGCGCCACGAAATCGCCGCGCGCAATCTCCACGTCCACGCCGCGCAGGACTTCCAGCGTGCGCTTGCCGATGACGTAAGTTTTTTTGAGTCCGCGCGCGGACAAAATGAGTTCACTCATAACGCAGCGCTTCCACCGGTCTTAATCTTCCGGCATTCCACGCGGGCAGCAGTCCGCCAAGAATGCAGATCACAAACGAGCTTATGCAAATGATTGCAACATCGCTTGGCGTAATGAGCGCGGGCAGTTCGCCGAAGCCATAGACCGACGCCGGAAACAATTCCCAGCCGGTCGCGCTGCGCATGAAGTGCAAAAATTCATTCCGATACGCGACCGCCAGCATGCCCAGGCCGTAGCCGGCCGCCACGCCGATGACGCCGATGATGGCGCTCTGGGCGAGAAAAATGCCGGAGATTTGCAGCTTCGTCGCGCCGAGCGCCTTGAGCATCCCGATCTCGCGCGTTTTCTGGATGACGAAGGTGATTTGCGCGCTCAAGATGCACAGCGCCGCGACCAGCACGATGAAAAACAGCAGATAGAACATCACATTCTTTTCAACAATGAGCGCGCTAAGGATGCCGGAATTTTGCTCCATCCAGGTCGTGACGCCATAATCATCGCCCAACGATTTTTCCAACTGCGTCTTCACCGTTTCCGCCTGATACGGATCATTGAGCATCACGAACAGGCCATGAACGGCATCGTCCAAGTCATACAAATCCTGCGCGTTTTCCAGCGAAGTCACGATGACGCGGGCGTCGTATTCGTAATAACCGGCGTCGAAAATCCCGCGCACCTCGTAGTCGTCCGGCAAAATCGCCACGTCCTCCTTGCGGTCGTGCGCGGCCTTCATCTTCTTGATTTCCCGGATGGAATAAAGCGAAAGATGATCGCCCACCTGCAAATGCATCTTGTCCGCAAAATCCACGCCCACAATCACGCCGCGCCCGCTCAAGTCGAACTTGCCGCCCGGCAGGATTTCCTCCGGCAGTTTGCTGACCTGGCCTTCGGTGGCCGGGTCAACGCCGCGCAGCATCGGCGCGTCCTGCAACGGCGTCCGGTTCGTGTCACCCTCCGTCTCCACCAGCACCGGGCCAAAGACGAAAGGCGAGATGCCACGGACATTTTTGTTCGCCGCCACCACCGCCGCCGTCGCCGCATAATTTTTCATCGGACGGTCCGCCTGCGTCACCGTCAGATGCGCGCTGAAGCCGAGGATTTTATCGCGCAACTGGTGATCGAACCCGCTCATCACGCTGATGACGATGATGAGCACCGCCACGCCGAGCGCGACGCCGAGGATGGAGATGAGCGTGATGACCGAGACAAACGTCCGCTTGGGCCGCAAATAACGCAGCGCGAGGAAAAATTCAAACGGCAGTCGAGACATCGCCAAAGGCTAGAGACGCCGGGCGGCGGTGTCAATTTTCGGATCAAACCCAAAAACAACTCAACTACGGAATCACGGCGCGGTAAAAGCGCTGGCTGGAATTCGTTGCCGCTGTGTCGCGGAAATTCAGGGTGGTGTTGGTGCCCACAAAATTGGTCAGCGCCGTCCAAGCCGCGAGATTGGTGGAAACTTGAACATGGCCGTTCAAGCCCGGTGAAATTTGCAGGCTGAAATTCAAGCCATCAACCGTCAGCGGTTGTGCCAGGGTGAAGGTCAACTGCAATTTGAAGGCGTTGCTCGACACAAAACTTACGCTGTTGGTCGTTGAAAAATTTCCACCCAGGTCCAGCGCAAAAGCCTTGATGGTATTGGTGGCGGTCTGAAGTTCGACCGTCGTCATCCAGTTTGTCCAGCCGTTGGTGGTGGCGGGCTGGCTCCAGGTCCCGTTGTTCAACTGATACCAAACGCCAGCCACCTTCCAGTTGTCGGAAGCCGTGCCGAGGACGGTGGCGAGCGCGTTTGTCATCTTCTGGCCCGACGTCGGGGCGGTGATAGTGAGCGCCGGCCTGGTCACGTCCACAAAGTTGGCCTGCAACATCAAATTCGTTGCCATCAAAAACTGCACCGTGGCCTTATTGGTGATGACGCTCAACGGCAGATTAGTTCCGCCCGTCCAGTTGGTAAAGGCAAAGCCCGCTCCCGCCGTCGCGGTGATGGAATAGTTCTTTCCAATTTGCAGGAGCGCGCCGTTGTCATTGGGGTTCAATAAGCCAAGACCATTGGTGCTGACCGTCAGGCTGGCGCTAACCACATAGACAAAGTTCAGTGTATTAGTGGTGGAAAGATTGCCGCCGGCGTCCATTGCATAAGCTGCAATCGTGTTCGTGCCCGGTGACAACGTCACCGCCGCCGACCAGTTGGTCCAGTTGTTTCCCGTCACGGCGTTGCTCCAGCCCGCCCTGTTCAACGAGTAAAACACGCTGGCCACCGCCACATTGTCGCTGGCGTTGCCTTTCACCGTGAAGGCCGCGTTGTTCACACCCATCTCCGCCGTCACGTTGGTGATGCTCAACGTCGGTTTGGTTATGTCGGCAAAGGTGACTTGGAGCGTCAGATTCGATGCCATCATGAATTGCACTGTCGCATTGTTGGTGGTGACGCCGTCCGGCCAGTTGGTTGAGATTGTCCAATTGGTGAACGCAAAGCCGGTGGCGGGTGTTGCCTTCATGGAGTAATTGCGCCCTATCTCCAGCCAGGCATTGCTGTAATTGGGTGAAACCGTTCCCCGGCCAATGGCGCTAAGTTGCACTTGATTCGTCACCACATATTGGAAGCTTAAGCTGTTGGTCAGAGAGGCTTCGCCGCCGGGATCCACCGCATAGGCGGCAATCGTATTGGTGCCTGGAATCAGGGTTGCCGCCGCCGTCCAATTAGACCAGTTATTGGCGGTCACCGCGTTGCTCCAGCCCCCGCTGTTCAGCGAGTAAAACACATTCGCCAACTGCCAGTTGTCTCCGGCGTTGCCTTTCACCGTGAAGATCGCATTGGTTATCCGTTGACCCGACGCCAAATTGGTCATACTCAACGTCGGCCTGGTCAGGTCCACGAAGTTGGCCTGCAAAATCAAATTCGTCACCACCAAGAACTGCACCGTGGTCCCGTTGGTGACAAGGGCGAGCGGCAGGTTGGTCCCGCCCGTCCAATTGGTAAAGACAAAGCCCGCTGCCGCCGTCGCGGTCATGGAATAGCTTGCGCCAAATGGAAGAAACACGCCGTTGTAATTTGGACTTATCGTGCCTTTGCCGTTTGTCAGGACGATCATTGGCGGGATCGTGGCATCAACAAACATCACCGTGTCGGTGGCCGAAACATTTCCGGCGTCATCCACTGCGTAGGCTTGCAACGTGTTTGTGCCCCGCGCGGGCATGACGCTGGCCGTCCAGTTGATCCAATCGTTCGCCGTGGTTGGATTCGTCCACGCCGCCCCGTTCAACGAGTAAAACACATTGGTAATAATGCTGTCGGTCGCATTGTCGCTCGCCGTGCCGGTGACGGTGAAGACGCCATTGCTCCAAAGCTCGTTCGCCGCCGGCGAGATGATGGAGAGAAGCGTCGAAAAACTCAAACTATAGACCGTGCCATAGCCTCCATTGGTGCCGGCATACAAGGCCGTGCCGTATAAGTTGCCGCTGGCATCGCGCATGACCCCGGCAAAAGGATCGGCACCGTCGCTGCCATTGGTGAATGAATAGAGCGTTGTCAAAAGGCCGTTGGTAGTCAGTTGGAACACCGCGCCATCATTCTTTGCGCCACCACGATAAGTTGTGCCGAATAAAGTATTGTTGTTTCCCGCAACCAGTCCGCCTTCGGAATAATAAAGCCCGTCGGCGCCGCCGAATTGAAACAAGGTGGTCAGGACGCCATTGGTGGTGATTTGGAAAGCGGTGCCAGCGCCGTTCGTGCCACCAGAAGCGGTCGTGCCGTAAAGGTTGCCGTCCGTGCCAAAGCTCAACCCGGCATAAGGATTAAGGCCGTCGGTGTTGTTAAACTCAAACAAGTTGGTCAATGTGCCGTTCGTGGTTATCTGAAAAATCGTGCCGGCGTTGTTTGTGCCGCCGGCGGACGCGGTGCCATAAAAAACTCCGTCCGCGCCTTCCACCAGCGGTGCCGTGTAAGGGTAGGCGCCATCATCGCTGCTGCCATCGCCGGTGAATGAATGAAGGATTGCCAGCGTGCCGTTGGTTGAAAATTGAAAGACCGTGCCTTTGTTTGTGATGCCGCCGCTGTAAGTGACGCCGTAAAAATTCCCGTCCCGCCCCTGAATCAGCCCGCCGTAAGGACTTGACCCGTCGAGGGCGTAACCCAGATCATTGGTTACCATGCCAAACGAATACAGCAGGGTGAACGTGCCATTGGTTGTTATCTTGAAAATCGTCCCTTGTTTGTTCGTGCCGCCGCCGCTGGCCGTGCCATAAAGATTGCCGTCGTGACCGGATAACAACTGGCCGACTGGAAAAGCTCCATCCCAGGTATTGAAATTATAAAACGTGGTCGGGGAAGCATTGGTGGAGACCTTGAAAATCACGCCCGCGTTGTTGGTGCCGCCATAAGGCAGGACGCCATACAAATTTCCATCCGCGCCCAGCACCGGCGGATCGTAAGGGTTCGCCCCGCTGTTGGTGTTGTTGAACGCCGCCAACGTGGTGAAAGTGACCCGTTGCATTTGCCCGTGCGCCAAAGGCGCGGCCAGCCAGACCACCACCAGACCAAACGCCAGCAGAAACGGCCTTAAATTTTTCACACTTTTATTCATTGGAATTGCCTTAGCTTGAAAGCAGATGCCACGTTAGACTTGAAGCCGGAAAATTCAAGCCTTTTAATGAATATCAACTCGGCATCCGCCGGGCAAAAAACTTTTGCGGCCGGGCGATTTTTTAGGATAAAACAGTTGAAACTGGAAAATTAAAGCTTGAGACTCACCACCATGCAGTTGCCCGCCGATTACCACATGCACACGCCGCTCTGCCGCCACGCCGTCGGCGAACCGGTGGATTATGCCCGCCGCGCCAGCGAACTCGGCCTGACGGAAATCGGTTTCTCCGACCACTCGCCCATGCCGCGCGACGACTTCGACGACTGGCGGATGGCCGACCGGCAGCTCGACGAATACGTCGCCCAAGTGCGGCGTGCGCAGGAAACTTTTCCGCAGCTCACCATCCGGCTGGGGCTGGAGGTGGATTATTTTCCCGGCCACGAGGATTGGATCCGCCAGCTTGCCGCGCGGTATCCGTGGGACTATTTCATCGGCTCCGTCCATTACGTTTCCGATTCATGGGACATTGACAATCCCGCCAAGCTGACAGAATGGAAAAAGCGCGACGCCTTCGAGGTGTGGTCCATTTATTTTGAGCGGCTCACGCGGGCGGCGGAATCCCGGCTGTTCCAGATCATCGGCCACGCGGATTTGCCGAAGAAATTCGGCTTCCGCCCGGCGCAAGACTGCCGGCCGCTTTACAAGGACTTCGCCGCCGCCGCCGCCAAGGCCGGCTGCGCCATCGAACTGAACACCGCCGGACTGCGGAAAGATTGCAAGGAAATTTATCCCAGCCGTGAAATCCTCCAGCTCGCGTTCAAAAAACATGTGCCGGTCACCTTCGGCTCCGACGCGCACGCACCCGGCGAGGTCGGTCTGAATTTCGCCGAGGCCGTCGCGCTGGCCCGCAGCGTCGGCTACACGGAAACCTGCCGGTTCAACCGCCGCCAGCATGAGTTCGTCAAAATCTGAAGCGCCCGGAGCCTTGGCCGGGAAAAATCATTTCGCGCTCGTCTGCCTCGTGCTCGCGTTGGGAACGACGGCGCTTTACTGGCCCATCACCCGCCATCCATTCATCCTTCTCGACGACGAACAATACGTCACCGCCAATCCGCACGTCACCTCGGGGTTGAGCTGGACGAATTTTGTCTGGGCGTTCACGGCCGGCGAGGCGGCAAACTGGCATCCGGTCACCTGGCTTTCGCATCAACTGGATTGCACGCTGTTCGGCCTCAACGCCGGCGGCCATCATCTCATCAGCCTGCTCTTGCACGTCGCCAACACCCTGCTGCTGTTCTTTTTTTTGCGCGGCGCGACCGGCGCCATGTGGCGCAGCGCATTTGTCGCGGCGCTGTTCGCATGGCATCCGCTTCATGTTGAATCCGTCGCGTGGGCGGCCGAACGCAAGGATTTGTTGAGCACTTTTTTCTGGCTGCTCACGCTCATGGCCTACGTGCGTTATGCGACGGGCGGCAAGTGGCGGGTGACCAGTGGCACGGCGGCCTCGTCACTCGCCACTCGTCACTCGTCACTGTTTTATTTCGCCGCGCTGATTTTCTTTGCGCTCGGCTTGATGAGCAAACCGATGGTCGTCACCCTGCCGTTCGTATTGCTGCTGCTGGATTTCTGGCCGCTCAATCGAATTTCCAATTTCCAATTTCCAACTTCAAATTCTAAAAACGGTGAATGCCCGCCGGTTCCAGTCTTCAAATTGCTGCTGGAAAAAATTCCGTTCTTCCTCCTGGCGGCGACGGACAGCGCCGTGACTTATCTTGTGCAATCCGGCGGCGGCGCCGTGGCGCAAACGCCGTGGAGCGAACGCCTCGCCAACGCCGTCCTGGCTTACGCGCGCTACACCGCGAAATTTTTCTGGCCGGCCGACCTCGCGATCATTTATCCGCAGCCGAAGCACTGGCCCGTGGCGCTCGCGCTCGGCGCGGCGGCATTGCTGTCGGTCTGGACGATATTGTGCGTCCGTCACTGGCGCAAAAGCCCGTTTCTCGCCGTTGGCTGGCTCTGGTTCCTCGGCACACTCGTCCCGACCATCGGCCTCGTGCAGGTCGGCGCGCAATCCATGGCCGACCGTTATACTTACATTCCCAGCATCGGATTTTTCATCGTCGTCGTGTGGGGCGCGACGGAATTTTTCGCGGCGCAGCCGCGTGGAAAAATAATTTTGCCGCTCCTCGGCGGCATGGCGCTGCTGGGCTGCGCGTGGACGGCTTCAATGCAAATTTATCTTTGGCGCGACAGCATCAGCCTGTTCCGGCATACGGTGGAGGTGACCACGGATAATTACGCCGCTGAAAATTCCCTCGGCAAGGCCTACGAAAAAATCGGTGACAACGCGCACGCCCTGTTTCTTTACCGCGCAGCGGTGGCGACCGCACCGCGTTTTCCACAGAGCCAGTTCAATCTGGCGATGTGCCTGCTGAAATACGGCCAGACTGCCGGGGCGCTGGAACATTTGCAGGCCGCCGCCGCGCTGGAAAAGGGCGATGCCGAAATCCAGTTTGACCTGGGAATTTATTTCGCGCAGTTCGCCAGTTGGACGAACGCCGTGAACTGCTTCAGCAACTCCGTGTCGGTGCGCCCGGATTTTGTCCGCGCGCAACTCGGTCTGGGCGGCGCACTGGCCAACTTGGGCCGGTTCGCCGAGGCGGTGCCGCATTTCCGCGAAGCGCTGCGGCTGGATCCAAATTCATCCGAAGCCCGAAAAAATCTGGACCGGCTGCTCGCGGATCATCCGGAATTGCGTTGAAACTATTCTCCAGGTGAGAACGGCGGTTTTTGGTTGAAACCTCTTTGCCCGCCCCACGTCTGGAGTTCCTCGCGCAGCAGTTCCACCGGCAGGCCGACGACATTGCTGTAGGAGCCGGAAATTTCGGAAATGATTTTCCCGCCGGATTCCTGGATGGCATAGGCGCCCGCCTTGTCGAGCGTATGCACTTCGGCGACGTATTCCCGGATTTGCGCGGCATCCAGCGGATGAAACAAGACATCCGTGCTGACGGCAAAAATCCTTTCCTGATGCCGGCGCAAATGAATCAGGCTCACGCCCGTCACCACCTGATGCTGCCGGCCTTGCAACCGCGCGAGCATCCGCCGCGCCTCGTCCGGGTCGCGCGGCTTGCCAAGAATTTCATTGTCGAGGAACACCAGCGTGTCCGCGCCGAGCACGAGCGCGTCAGGGATTTTTTTTGCGATGGCGAACGCCTTGCGATGGGCATTGAGCTGGCAGACCTCCAGCGGCGACAGATGTTCGTGCGCCACCTCCGCCACGTTGCCCGGCACGATTTGAAAATCCACTTTCAACAGCTTGAGCAGTTCCGCGCGGCGCGGCGAGGCCGAGGCCAGAATAAGCGGCGGCAGTTTCACGCTGTCAATTTATCAAAAGTCCGCCAGGGTGTCGAGCGGGCGATTTTGGCGGCGGCGTCTTATACTTTTTGCGTTCGATCTGACACGGCGCGCTATTCTCGGTTGTCGTTCCGCGACTTTTATGGAACCAGCCATTCGCGGTGGGGTTGGTGGTCGCGGTTCCAGCGGCTTAAGGCGTCGTCGCTGTTGTTGGCAAAAAGAAATTGCAATGTCGGCGATTCGACGTGGCCGGGAGCAATTGTTTTCGATAATAGCCCAGCCTTTCAAGGCTGGGTGGAGACGTCCCCCACGAAATATCCAGTCCCGCAAGGGATGGCAGACGATTTCTTTCGTCCCTTTGGGACTTGGAAGGTTTTCGCTTGGTGAACCCAGCCATAAATGGCTGGGCTATTTTCAAAGTCACGGAGCCAGGCGTTCGCGGTGCGGCAGATGGTCGCGGTTCCAGCGGCTCAAGGCGGCGTCGCTGGTGTCGGTGAAAAGAAATGGCAGCGTCGGCGATTCAACGTGGCCGTCGCAAAAGACGACGTTCAATTTGCCTTGATGACGGGCAGAAGCACCGCGTTGTTCCAGATAATTCAAATCCTGGCGCATGAAATCAAGTCCACCAACCACACTGTCACCAACCGCCATCATGTCACTTGGATTTGTCACTTCTGATTCTTTAACCGGTATCAACGGAAGACGCCCATTATAGAAACCTTCAAAACCAAGCGGAATTTTTTGCGACGTTTTTGAAATAGGGCCAGTATATCCGATGGGGGCAACTCCAAAAGTATTATACCCATATGAAGTGTCATGTTTGGCTGACGGACAAAGCCAAACACCGGCATTAACTAAATTTTTTTTAGGTTTGGAATTGTCAAAACCGCCAAGCTCAATTTGAAGAAGCCAAGTCCCTGAATTGTCATCGGATGCAGGATAAGCATGATTATCCGCTACGAAGTTTTGAATGCCAATGCCGATCTGGTGTAAATTGTGGATACAATGAATTTGGTGCGCTCTTTGCATCGAACGACTTAATGCTGGTAGCAACAGCGCCGCGAGAATTGCGATGATGGCGATGACAACCAAAAGTTCAACCAGCGTAAATGCCGGTTGAACTTTTGGCCGTAGAATTTTCATCAAGCCACCTCAACCAGCCTCGTCACTTTCGCCGGGGCTTCGCTGAATTGCGCCTTCACTTTGGCCACGATGTTCTCGACGGAGAGGCCGTATTTCTTGCGCAGTTCGTCCTGCGTCGAGGCGTGCTCGATGAATTGATCCGGCCAGCCGATGCGCACGACGGGCGTCGTCACATTTTTTTCGCTGAACAGTTCCAGCACCGCCGAACCGTAGCCGCCCATCAGCACATGGTCTTCCAGCGTCACGACAAGGTCGGCTTCGTGACCGTAAGCCTCGTGCGCCGCCGCGTCAATCGGCTTGGTGAAGCGCGGATTGATGACGGCCATGTCGTAGCCTTCGTTCGCAAGCTGCGCGGCGGCTTTGCGCGCAATGGTGTTCATCGGGCCGAGACCAAACAATGCGACTTTGCGTTTTTTATTGTTCTCAAAAGTCTGGACGATTTGCGCTTTGCCGACTTCGAGCAATTGCGGTTCAGCCTTCACCGGCACGCCTTCCGCCGTGCCGCGCGGATAGCGGATGAAGGCCGGATGATTGATGGTTGTGGCAGTGAACATCATGTCCGCGAGTTCGTCCTCGTTCGCAGGCGCCATTGCAATGACGTTCGGGAAGCAGCGCAAATAAGCAATGTCAAAAAGTCCGTGATGCGTCGGGCCGTCGTTCGCGGAAAGTCCCGCGCGGTCCATGCAAAAAATCACCGGCAAATTTTGCAGGCAGACATCGTGGTGAATGCAATCGTAGGCGCGTTGCAAAAAGGTGGAATAAATCGCCACCACGGGACGATAACCCATCGTCGCCATGCCGGCGGCAAAAATCACGCCGTGTTCCTCGGCAATCCCGACATCGAAATAGCGTTCGGGCATCGCTTTTTCCAAATGCTTCATGCCGGTGCCGGTCGGCATTGCGGCGGTCAGGCCGACGATATTTTCATTTTGCCGGCAAAGCTTGATCATCGTCTGGCCCATCACATCTTGGTAGGCCGGCGGCGTGCCCGGTTTGGCGGAGGACGTTTCGCCGGTGGCCGCGTTGTAAGGTCCGAGGCCGTGAAATTTTTCCGGCTGTTTGAGCGCGGCTTCAAAGCCTTTTCCTTTTTGTGTCAAAATGTGAATGACAATCGGATGATCGCACTGTTTGGCAAATTCCAAAGTGCTGATGAGCAGCGGCAGATTATGGCCGTCAATCGGGCCGAGATAGCGCATCCCTAATTCCTCGAACAAAATCGGATTGCCAAAACCGCCGCGGCCATCGGCGCCCGGCACCAATTGATTTTGCCGCATCCCCACTTCGCTGATCGCGCTCTTGAAACCTTCGCCGGCCTTGTGCGCCAGCCGCGTGGCCAGTTCGCCTTTCGGCAGCCGCCGGATGAAATGTTCAAACTCCTTGGCAAGTTTGTTGTAACTCGGATTCGTGATGAGCTTGTTGAGGTAGCCGGAAATCGCGCCGACGTTTTTGGCGATGCTCCACTCGTTGTCGTTGAGGATGCCGATGAATTTTTTCGTCGTATGCGAAACATTATTCATCGCCTCAAACGAAATGCCATTCGTCAGCGCCGCATCGCCAAAAATGCAAACGATATTTTCATCCGTGCCGCGTTTATCACGCGCCGCCGCCATGCCGAGCGCGGCGGAAAGCGCCGTGCCCGCGTGGCCCGCGCCAAAACAGTCATGTTCGCTCTCGGTGCGCAGCGCGAAACCGTTCAAGCCGTCCGTCTGCCGGATGGTGCGAAAACGATTTTTGCGTCCGGTTAAAATTTTGTGGACATAAACCTGATGGCTCACGTCCCAGACAAATTTGTCCTTCGGCGTGGTGAAAACCTTGTGCAGCGCGATGGTCAGCTCGACCACGCCGAGGTTCGGGCCGAGATGGCCGCCGCCTTTGGCGAGGCCCTCGATCAGTTCGGTGCGGATTTCGCCGGCGAGTTCCTGCAACTGCGGCACCGTGAGCTTTTTGACGTGCTCCGGACAATCCACCATGTCGAGATAGGTGCTCATAAATTCAAAATTGCTGGATGAAAGGATTTATGGATGAAGGTTTTTTGGGGACCGCAGCTCGAATCCCACTCATCTAATAATCCATTTATCACAATCCATTTTCATGCTTCAGACAGATCCACTGGCCTCAATTTCATTTCGCCCGCCGCAGTCTTTTCAAGCTGCTGGATTTTCAATTCCGCCTCGGCCAGCTTTTCCTGGCAGATTTTCACGAGCTTTGCGCCGGCTTCATATTTCGCCAGCAGGGTTTCCAGCGGCAAATCATCCGCCTCCATCGCTTCAACGACGGCTTCAAGCTGCTGCAATGCCTCTTCAAACGGCGGACTTTTGGCGGGCCCGTTTTGCCCCGCGCTTTTGGTGTGGTTCGGCACAAGTCCCAGACTAGGGCAAACCGGCGTTTGCGTCCAGCGTGGAGAAAGGAATTTTGCAGCCCGGAAAATTGTGCGGCCTTGAGCATCCAGCCCGGCGGCGCCGGCAGGATGGTCAATTCGTTCATTGGAAATAAAAATTGCCGGCGTCGCCGGCGTCGCTCATTTTAACCGCATGAACATTTCCGTTGAACACATCGCTGTTCCCGCCGTCAATCCTTTCGCGCTGAAAAACTGGTATGAACGCGCCCTGGGCGCGCGGGAAGTCTTCAATAACGGACAGACGCCGCTGACGTGCCTGATTTCACTGGGGAGCGTCTGGCTGGAAATTTATCAGGCGGATGCGCCGCCCGCCGGACGCGGCAACAACAAGCTCGCCGGCTTTCGTCACCTGGCGCTGCGCGTGGATTCACTGGACGCGGCGAAGGCCGAACTGGAAAAGCGCGGCGTGAAATTTTCCGGGGAAGTCCGGCCGGCGGCGGGCGGCGGAAAAGTTTTGTTCTTCGAGGACGCCGAGGGAAACCTGCTGCACTTCGTCGAGCGCCCGGCGGATTTCAAGCTGGCGAAATAATTTATTTATTCTGGCCGCGCACGACGAGCAGGGGAATGGTCGTGTTGTGGCGGACTTGCGTGATGGTGCTGCCGTGGAACAGGTCGCCAAAAAAACGGTGGCCGTGGCCGGCCATCGCAATCAAATCACAATTTTCAGCTTCAGCGACCGTGATGATTTCCGCCGGCGGGTCGCCAAGCGCCAGTTGGGTTTCTGCGGAAAAGCCTTCGGCACGGAGCTGGCCGGCGATTTTATCCAGATACTCGCGGTCAATTTTCATCTCTTCGGACTCGGCGAGCTTGAGCTGGTTGAAATTGCGCGCGACCCAGCCGTCGGCTACGTGCAGCAGCAGCAGTTTTGCGCCGGTCAATTTCACCAGCGGCTTGACATGATCAAGAATGACCCGGTCCGTCGCGCTGTTTTCCAGCGGAATGAGAATGTGTTGATACATGTTCGCTACTGTGTTGGCACGGGCAGACCGAAGTGCCCTAAAAAACCTTCAGAACGGCCGCCGGCATGAAGGTGTCAAACAACAGCTTCACGTTGAGGATGATGATGACGGCGGTGGTCGTCCAGCCGAGAATTTGGAGCCACAGCCGGTTGGCGAACGCGCCCATCTTGGCTTTTTCATTGGTGAACCGCATCAACGGCCAGACGGCGAAACCGAGTTGCATGGACAAAACGACCTGGCTGGCGACGAGCAGTTGCGTGGTTTTGCTTTCACCGAAAAATCCAATCACACAAACCGCCGGAACGATGGCAATCAGCCGCGTGATCAGCCGGCGCAGCCACGGGCGCAGCCGGATGTTCACGAAACCTTCCATCACGACCTGGCCGGCGAGCGTGCCGGTGAGCGTGGAATTTTGCCCCGAAGCCAGCAGCGCCACGGCAAAGAGAATGCCGGCCCCGCCCACGCCGAGCAGCGGACTCAACAATTTGTAGGCGTCCTGGATTTCCGCGACGTCCTGATGCCCTGACCAGTGGAACGCCGCCGCCGCCAGCGCGAGGATCGCACCGTTGACGAGCAGCGCGAACATGAGCGCCACAGTTGAGTCAATCGTCGCAAACTTGATGGCCTCGCGTTTGCCTTCGGGGTTCTGCTCGAACTTGCGCGTCTGGACAATCGAAGAATGCAGATAAAGATTATGCGGCATCACGGTCGCGCCGATGATGCCGATGGCGACGTAAAGCATGTTTTGATTGGTCACAATCTCCGGGCTGGGAATGAAGCCCAACAGCATTGGCCCGACGTGAGGTTTGGAAAAAAACAGTTCCGCGCCGAAACAACCGGCGATGGTCGTGATGAGCGTGATGACCAGGGCTTCGATGTAACGGAAACCTTTCGTCTGCAAAAACAGGACCGCGAGCACGTCCGCCGCAGTGATGACACAGCCCCAGACCAGCGGAATGCCAAAGAGCAATTGCAGCGCAATGGCCGAGCCGACAACCTCGGCCAGATCGCAGGCGGCAATGGCGATTTCACAAAGGATCCAAAGAAACCAGACCGTCGGCGTCGAGTAATGGTCGCGGCAGGCCTGCGCCAGATCGCGTCCGGTGGCGACGCCGAGTTTGATGGACAAATGCTGAAGCAGAATCGCCATGAGATTGGAAATCATGACGACGGAGAGCAACGTGTAACCGAACTGCGCGCCGCCCGAAAGGTCGGTCGCCCAATTGCCCGGATCCATGTAACCGACGGCGATGAGAAAGCCGGGGCCGGAAAAAGCGAACAGTTTCCGCCAAAAAGAGGCGGTGGTCGGAACGAGAACACTGCGGTGAACTTCCGACAACGAAGCTTGCCCCGCCGGTTTGCGCCCGGCGGTCCCGCGCGCCGGTTCGGATGGTTGATCGGGGTGAACCATGGTCAAAATCCAACCGTGACGCCGACGAAAGCGGCGGTTCCCATCCAGAATGACTGGTTGTGGATCACGGCAAAAACAATGTAGCTAAGGATACATTTTGGCCCCAGCTTGTCAACAGAAATGTAGCCGGAGTTACAAAATTAAGGCTGGACGACAAACCAGCGGTGGGGTTCACTCTTCAAAACGATGCCGCGAGCCGCCAAACAATCATCCGCTGCTGCGCGCGCCGCCGCCGCAAATTCGCCGGCGCCGCAGGCGGAAAATTTCCGCCGTTCGCGCCGCGACCGCGCGCTGGAGACGGCGCAGGATTATGTCGAGGCGATTGCCGATTTGTCCGCCGTGATGGGCGAGGCGCGGGTGGTGGACCTGGCGCGGCGGCTGGGCGTGACCCATGTGACGGTCAACCGCACGCTGGCGCGCCTGCAAAAGGCGGGTTATGTCCACACGCGGCCCTACCGGGCGATTTTTTTGACCGGCAACGGCAGCCGGCTGGCGGATGAATGCAAGCGGCGGCACGAAACCGTGGCGGCCTTTTTGCAGTCGCTGGGCATTTCCAAAAAAGCGGCGGAACTGGACGCCGAGGGGATTGAGCATCATGTCAGCCCGGAAACCCTGGCGGCCTTCGAACGCAGGTTGCGAAAGCGCTGACGCCACCACAGACCGGCTGACGAATGGCGGATGACGGGAACTGGATGGTTGCAGCTCGCAACATCATTCAGATTAACGCGGCTTGCGATTGAAGTGTTAATTGATAAAACTCACACCAACATCGTCTCGCTCAATGAATGTCCACCACCTCGAACTTTTTTATTATGTCGCGCGGCACGGCGGCATCATGCCGGCGGTGCGCAACATTCCTTACGGCATCCAGCAGCCGGCGGTGAGCGCGCAGGTGGCGCAGCTCGAGGAATTTTTGGGCGTGACGCTGTTTCAACGCCGGCGTTCGCGCTAACGGCGGAGGGCGAAAAATTATACGCCTTCGCGCAGCCGTTTTTTGCCAACCTCGACAAGGTCGCGGGCGAACTGCAAGGCGGCCAGGCGCGGCTGTTCCGGCTGGGCGCCTCGACGATTGTGCTGCGCGATCATCTGCCGCAGTTGTTGAACGGCGTGCGCAAAAAATTTCCCGGCGTGAAAGTTTCGTTGCGCGAAGGTTACGCCGCCCGGCTGGGCGAACTGCTGGCGATCGGCGCGTTGTGGCGCGGAAAAAACACGCCGCTGCTGGACGCATTTCTGGACATGGCGAGACAGCGGGCGCGGGAAATAGTTTGAGCGGCGGCCAATTTCGGGACAGGAACGGCTGGAGTTCGGACAAAAACGCGGCCGTTTTCTTTATTTAACCTGGCGGCGTGTTTTGGCGTGGCAACTGCTGAAACTGGACGGACAAAAAAAATTGCAGGCGCGAAACACATTTGCCGCTTGCTTTCAGAACAAACAACGATATAAGAAACGCACATGGCTTTGTCACTGCCATTCCTCAACGGCGCCGCCCGGAGAAAGCGCGCCCAAATGATCGCGGTTGATCTGGGCAGCCGCACCACCAAGGCGGTCTTGTTTGAACGGCGCGGGGAGATTCTGGCGCTGACGCGCTACGCCCTGCTGGACGCGCCGATTTTCGAGAAAAAAATTTCGCCGGAACAGCTTGGCGACCATTTGCGGTCCGTGGCCGAGGCGCTGGGCAACACCACCAAATTCGTTACCGTGGCTGTCGGGCTGGAGGATGCGATGGTGCGCCAGATTGAACTGCCGCAGATTCCGCTCGATGAAATGCGGCGGATTCTCAAGGTCAACCACAAGAATTATCTCCAGCAGGATCTGCCCAACCACGTTTTTGACTGCTACATCATCCCGCCGCGGCTGCCGGCCGCGAACGAGAAAAGCGCCGCCGGCGGTGGCGCGCCCAAATTGAAGGTCCTGGCGGCGGCGGCCCGGCAGCAACTGGTGGCCGACTTCATGCGGGCAACCCAGTTGGCGGGCTTGACGCCGGAGTGCATGGTGCCGGGCATGGTCGGCCCGATCAACACGTTTGAACAGGCGTTGCCGGACGTTTTTGCGAAGGAAACGGTGGCGCTGGTGGACATCGGCTTCAAACACACCTTCGTCTGCGTTTTGGATCGCGGGGAACTGGCGTTGACGCGCACGGTGAACATTGGCGGTGACAAGCTGACGGCGGGACTGGCGGAGGCCATGAGCATCAGTTACGCGGAAGCCGAAGGCATCAAAGTCGGCATGGCGCCGGAGGTGGAAGCGGCGTTGCAGATGCAGGTGATTCCGCTGGGGCGTGAAATCCGGGCGTCACTGGACTTTTTTGAGCACCAGCAGGACCGCCCGGTTTCCCAGGTTTATTTGAGCGGCGCCTCGGCGCGCTCGGAGATGATTTTGCAGATGCTCCATTCGGAACTGCTGCTGGATTGCAAGACTTGGAACCCGACCGGGTTCCTGCAACTGGCCTTGCCCGGACAGCAGGCGGTGGAGGTGGATCATATCGGATCGCAACTGACGGTCGCCATTGGAGCCGCGCTGGCGGCTTTTTAAGACTATGCCCATACGCATCAACTTATTGTCCGAGGCGCTGGCGGAGGAGGAATTTCGCCGGAATGATCCGGTGATGCGCGCGATTTTAATCGGCGCATTTCTGGTGGTGCTTGCGCTGGTGTGGTTTAGTTCTACCTGGCTGGAATACATGATCGAAAACAAAGGGCTGTCCACGTTCCAGACGGAAATTCAGGCCCAAACCAATGATTATGCGCAGGTGCAAAACAACCTGCAAATGATTGCCGACACGCAAAGCCGGATAGACGCCCTCAACCATTTGAGCGCCGCCCGGTTTTTGCAGGGCAACTTGATGAATGCGCTGCAACACACTTATGTGCCGAACGTCCAGTTAAACCGCGTGCGGGTGGATCAAACTTACAGCGCCACGGCGGCCGTTCCCACCAAGACCAACCGCTTTGGGATCTTTCCTGGAAAACCGCCGGCCGTGACCGAACACATCCTGCTGACGCTGGACGCCAAGGATTTCAGCCCGAATCCGGGCGACCAGGTGAATCATTTCAAAGATGCCCTGCTTCAGCAGGATTTCTTCAAACCCAACATTGACCCGGCCAGCGGCATCCGGCTGGCGAGCCTGTCCGCGCTGCAAACCCCGGCCGACAGCAAGCCGTTTGTGCTGTTCACGCTGGAATGCCGCTTTCTCGACAAGACACCATGAAACGCCTGCCGCCAGCCAAACGCAACCATTTGATCGTGGTGATTGTCGCCACGATCGGGCTGATTGGTTTGGTCTATTTCCTGCTGATCCGTCCGCAGAACGAGAAAAACGTCCAATTGGCCACGACCGCCAGTGCCGAACAATTCAAGCTCCAGCAAATCAGAACCGCCATCAAACAGATGGCCGCCACCACCGCCACCCTGGCCGATTTGACCCAGCAATTGAACAACGCCGAACAAGATGTCGCTTCGGGCGACCTCTACCAGTGGACTGTTGACATCCTCCGGCGCTTCAAGTCCACTTATCACGTTGAAATCGCCAACCCAGGCCAGCCCTCGCAGGGCGACTGCGACCTGATTGGCAATTTTCCCTACCAGCAAATCCGGTTCACGCTCACCGGCACGGCCTACTACCACGACCTGGGAAAATTCGTCGCCGATTTCGAAAACAAATTTCCCCATTGCCGCGTGCTCAACCTGCAGGTGGATGCGGCCGGCAACACGGCCACCAGCGGTGAACGGCTTCATTTTCGGATGGACATCGCCGCCCTGGTCAAACCCAACCATTGAAACCTTGTGAACGCGTTGCTGAAAAAAACATTGATGGTGGCGCTGGCCGCCGCCGGCGTGCCGGCGGTTTTTGGCGGACCGCCCGCCGCCGCACCCGCCAAGCCGGTGATCGTTCGTTCGGAGTTTGTGATGCCAACCGGCCCGCGTGAAGGCCGCGATCCGTTTTTTCCAGAATCCATGCGTCCCTATGAAGACTCCATGGTGGCAAAGCGCACAGTGGAAGTGAATGCCTTCAGCGTCAGAGGAATTTCCATTGAGCACGGGCATCCGATGGCGATCATCAACAACCACACTTTTGCCGTCGGCGACGAGGGCGACGTGCTCACTCCGACCGGGCGGGTTCATCTCCGCTGCATCGAAATCGGGACGGGCACCGTGGAGATTGAAGTCAACGGAGTCAAACGTGAATTAAGCATTGGAACCAAATAAAAACCATTTGTCATATAATAATCCCGACCAACCAATTGAATTTGAGGAGCCAAACCACAACCAACCAAACCAGCCATGAAAAAAATCGCCTATAACATCCTGCTCGCCGGAATGGCCAGCGTGTTGATCGCCCGCGCGCAAACCGACGCCACCGCGCCCAGCCAGCCGGTGGACAACACCAATGTGTCCCTTGCCGCCACGCCGGCAACAACCAGCGTGCCAGACGCGCCGCCGCCTCCGGTGGTGGTTGACACCACCGCGCCGGCCGCCATGGCCGTCACCATCAGCGTGCCCGCCGACGCCAGCGCCACCAATGCACCCGGCCCGGCCACGGCGGAAATTCCGCTGATTCAATTTTCCGACGTGCCCATCACCACGGCCATTGAAAACCTGGCGCGCCAGGCCGGCATCAATTACATGCTCGATCCCAGAATCGGTTACGGCCAGGCGGATCAAAACGGCCAGATCAAGGTGGAGCCGACCCTGTCCATCCGCTGGGAAAACATCACGGCGGAAAACGCTCTGCTGGCGCTGCTCGACAATTACGGCCTCCAGCTGGTCGTTGACAAGAAGACCGACATTGACCGGATTGCCCTGAAAGATCCGCTGGCGCCGCCCCCGCTGATCACCCGCGTCGTGCAATTGCAATATGCCAGCGTCTCCAACATGACCGAGGCCGTCCAGTCCGTTTTTAGCGACAAACGCAGCAAGGTGATTGCGGACAACCGCACCAGCCAGTTGCTGGTGGTGGCCACCGACCCGGAACAGCAGGCCGTGGACACCTTGATCGCCCAACTGGACAAGCAGACCAAACAGGTGCTCATCGAAACCAAGCTGATTGAAATCTCCAGCAACCCGACCAGCAAGAAAGGCGTGGACTGGACCTCCACTCTTAGCGCCCAAAACGTCGCCTTCGGCAACGGCTCAATCTCTCCAGTTGCTGGTCAATCCCAGACCGTAATCAATATACCTGGAACGACCGCATCCTCCACCACGCCTGGGGGCGGATATACGACCAGCACATCCGGATCATCAACCGCAAGCACCATATTGACCCTGCTTCAAGGCAGCGGCGGCCTGTCAGCCAGCACCGTCAGTGGGCTGATACCCACCACCGGTTTTCTTACCGCCGATGGCGTGAAGGCCGTCATATCTTTTCTGAATGCCTCTTTTGACGCCCAGGTGGTTTCCACGCCGCGCGTGGTCACCTTGGACAACCAAACCGCCCATATTGAAGTCATCCGCACCTTTCCAATCATCAATGTCGCCGCCGGCACCCAGCAATCGTCGGGCGGTTCTTCCGTCACCTATTCAAACGTCGGCACGACGCTGGAGGTGACTCCGCGGATTTCCGCCAACAACTTCATTTGGCTGAAGGTGGTTCCGGAAGTTTCCAGTCATTTTTCCGATCAACCCGTCGTGGTGCCCGGGGGTGCTGGCAATCCCAGTTTTTCCTTTACCGTTCCCATTTTTGACCGGCGCCGAATCGAATCCCAAGTCATGATTCCCGATGGCAACACCCTGGTGATGGGCGGCCTGGTGGTGGACAATCCGACCGCCAGCTACAGCAAAGTGCCGTTTCTGGGTGACATTCCGGGATTGGGCTGGGCCTTCCACAGCGAAAGCAAGACCATGTCCAAGGACAACCTCATCATTTTCCTGACGCCCACCATTGTCAGGGACAGCGACTTCCAGCCGACGCCCTCCGATTACTTGCAGTCAAAGCCGAAAACAATGCCGTCGCCGATGAACCCGCATAAGCCATGGGACGGTGCCGAACCGGAATCCGGCTGGAACAATCCGGCCCCGTTGCCGGACGAATTTGATCATACGAAGCCAACCAATTAAATGCTGGCAACTGATTTAACTGATCTAAGAGCGCAAGCTTAAAACCACCTGACTTATGTGTAACACGACTCTCAAACCTTGGAGTTGGCGCTTCAAGAAGGTATTTTTCAACCGGCTGCCGCGCCTCCTGACGCTGCTGGGTTTGCTGCTGCCCGCCGGCGCGCTTCACGCGCAGACCACCGTAACAACCCTGGGTGGCGGCCAGCCGCCAGGCTATTATGGCTACCGGGATGGCGCCACCCTTACTTCCGCTTTGTTTCATACGCCGTCCGGCTTGGCTTTGGATGGCACCGGAAGATACCTGTATGTTGCCGACCGGGATAATAACGCCATTCGCGTGCTGGATCTGGTGGCCAATTATACATGGACACTTGAAGTCACCTATACCAATTTGATCAATAAACCGGTAGCCGTTGCGGTTGACAGCTATGATTATACCTATGTTCTAAATCGCGGAAATGGAACCAACGGCTCATTCATTACTTTCGATAATTGGGGGGATGCGGTAGTCACGAATGCCACCCATCTTACCAATGCCGCCGGCATGTCAATGGACAGTTTCGGCAACATCTATCTGACCGTTCAAAGCAACAAACTGGTCAGAATCGCGGCCTTTACCACCAACTTGACAACCATTGCCACGATCACCAATGCGGGAACCTCCCTGCAAGGCATCGTAGTCAAGCAAAATGGCCTGATTGCCGCCTGTGACGCCGGACGGAATGGGATTTATCTAATCAACCCGGCCACCGGCGTTGTCACCACCAATGCCGGCTTTCATGGAACCGGCGACTTTACCACCAATGGCAATAATATCGCCTCCAGCACCACTGCCAAATTCAATCAACCCATGTGCGTCGCGGAGGCGGGCGATGGAACTTTAATCGTCAGCGACTATGGCAACAATCGCGTCAAGGCGGTGTTGACCAGCGGGATTGTCACCAACCTTTACGGCGTCACCGCGCAATACTGGGGAGGCAGCTATCCAGGCTGGTATGACGGCAACGCAAAAGTTCCCGACTCCGTCGCGCCCAATGCCCAAAGCCGCCTGCCTTTCGGCATCGTGATGGCATCCGACGGCTCGATTTACACGTCGGAAGATTATTACCATGTCATCCGCAAAGTCACCGGCACCGGTTTGCCGTTACCATTGCCACCGCCGCCGGGCGCGCCGACGGAACCGATCGCGACAGCGGGCTATGGACAAGTTATTTTGACGTGGACGGCGAGCATTGGCGCGACGAATTACAATATAAAACGCTCCACAACCAGCGGCGGCGAAACAACCATTGCCAGCACGACCGGCACGAGTTACACGGATACCAACCTGCTCGACGGCACGACCTATTACTATGTTGTTTCAGCGTCGAACACCAGCGGCGAAGGCCTGGACTCGGATGAAGTGAGTGCCATGCCGCTGTATTCCCCCGCGCCGACCAACTTGACCGTCACTGCGACAAACTACGGGCTGGTCAGTTTGTCCTGGGCGATGTCTGCTGGCGCAACTAGCTATAACCTAAAGCGCTCTCCTTCCCACGGCGGGCCTTACTCGACGATAGCCAGCACGACCTCCACAAGTTACAATGACACCAGTGTCACCAATGGGGGCACTTATTACTATGTCGTTTCAGCGGTCAACGCCGGAGGTGAAACCCCCACAAACTCCGCAGAAGTCAGCGCCAGGCCGCCGCTGCCGCCGGTGTCCAATCCGCAAATCGGTTATGTGGACTTCCCGCAACAACTTATCGGAGGAGTGGTGGTCTATACCTCAGTCTTTCATCCGGTTTCGTCCTTTGTTTTTAATAATGACGCGCCCATTGTCATTGTTGGCGAGGCGGGCAGCCAGTCATATTACACTTACGGGCCTACATCCGGCAGTGTCCCCGACCCAACCACTAATTCCGCCTCCGCCCCGGTGGGCTATCAGGATGGAGACAGCTCCAGCCAGGTCGCCATTTATTCGATCAATCCTTTATTGCCTGATGTAACCATCAAGGCGATTGGTGCAAAGAGTGATGGCAGTCCCAATAGTGCGATTGTCCAGGCCCGGTTCCAGTTTGTCACCGCCAATCCTAATATCATCGGCGACAATGCCGCGCAGTTCACCATCAACGATGCTACCGCCAATGCCCATCTGTATTACACCATTGATGGCTCCGATCCGTCCAGCACGAACGGGGTTGACTTGGGCACAGTGGCCACGCCGACGAATCTCTGGACCGTTGGGTTTTCTGTTCTGACCAACACCTTGTTCAAGGTTGTGGCCGTTCGCGACCACTACCAGCCCAGCGCCATTGTCAGCACCTCGTTCTCGCCATCAAACTTTGTGGCCAATGTCATCAGCTTTGGTTTTGCCTCCGGTGAAGCTTCCAGTGATTTTGTGGCATCTCCCGGCCAGACATTTTATGCCCCCGTGACCTTGAGCGTTTTGCCCAATACAACCATGTATAGCTTGCAGTTCAATCTCACCGTGACCAATGGCGGCGTCAACCCCGGCCCGGCAGTCGGAGCCGGTGCCTACAGTTTTTCGTCCATGCTGATGAAGCCGATACCAGGTGTGACCCCGGTTGTTTACGAGCCAATTCCGCCGGCAATGTTTGTTTCCACCAATTCAATCAATCCCAATCCGGTTTTGTTGGATGGTTCGACTAATTTCGCCAGTCTTCTGTCTTACAACGACAGCCTTAATCTCCTGGGCGTGGGCTGGCTGGAACGCGCGACCAAGACCAACCTCTACGACACCACGGTCCAGGACTTGATCCAGGATTCCATTGCCCATGACACTTTGTTCCAGCAAGGCGGCGGCAAGGTGGTTGTTGGCGGCTATGTTTTCCAGGTTCCCGGCACGGCGACCAACGGCCAGACTTATCAGATTCAAATTGGCCGGCCCTCGGCCACCGCCGACGGCATTGGCGCTCCCGGTTCGGATGTCTTCATTGCCGCGCCGACCAACGGTTCCACCGCCGGCGGCACGCCCATCAACGCCCTTAAATTTGTCACGGTCGGCCAGCGGAAATACATCGCCGGCAGCGTCTATCCTTTTCGCTGGTTCAATGCCGGGGATTTTGGCTCCAGCAACCTTGTCAATGCCGATGTGGAACAGGTGTTTCAATCCGCCATTTACAGCTTGAACAGCCCGCCCGCCGGCAGCGACTTTTTTGATGCCATGGATTCCTGTGGCAATATAGGTGTCTTGGACAATGACTCCGGCGATCCTAATTACGGGATTTATACTAATGCTTTGAGTTCGTTGAACACGGCTCAAGAGAGCGTCTTGTTCAACGGCAACACCACCACCATCAACCAGATTGCCTTCGGTGACGGCGTGCTGGACGTGTGCGATGTCTATGTCACCTTCCGCCGCTCGCTTGATCCCAGCCTCACTTGGTTCCAGCGCTATTGGAACGGCGGCCAGCGCGTTGCTGAAATTGTGCCCAATGTGGCATCGCACCTGGCGGCCAAGGATTCTCCCGTCCAGATCGAGTCCAAGACTGTTTCCGCCGCCGACCCGCAGGTCAACTTCACGGCGGGTGACGTTCAAGGTTCCGCCGGTCAAACCATTCAGGTGCCGGTTAGTGCGACCATCTTTGGCAGCTATCCGCTGCGCGTGCTGATGCTGAATTTGACCGTCTCGCCACTGGACGGTTCCCCCGGCCTCACCGTCCCGGTTCAATTCACACAAACTGCAACCGCGCTGGGAACTCCCTTGACCACCGGCTCCGATGGCAATGGCAACTTCTCCGCCGTCTGGCTCAACAGCACCAATGCCGGCCTGACCGGCGCCGTCACCATCGGCACATTGACCATCACCATCCCGGCCGGCGCCCCGGCCAGCGCCGCCTATGCCGTCCATTTCGACCATGCTTCAGCGTCACCCAACGGCGTGGCCTCGTTTCCGAAGCAGATACTTACCGGCCTCATCACCTTGTCCAGCCGCACCAACTCCAGTTATGGCGACGGCATTCCGGATTCCTGGCGCCTGCGCTGGTTTGGCACCGTCAACAATTATCTCTCGCTCTCCAACGCCTGTCCGTCAGGTGATGGCATCAACAACTGGATGAAATATATGGCCGGCGTTGACCCTAACACCGCCAATGACTTCCCCAGCGTGAATCCCAGAACACCGGTGCCATTAGGTTCCGCCACGGCCATCCACTGGCCTACGGTCAGCGGCAAACAATATGTCATTGAACGCTCCAGCAGCCTGTTCTCCGGCAAGTGGACCTCCATCGGCACCAATAGCGGCACCGGCACGGACATGGAATTTGATGACAACGCGGGCGGAGACGTGAAGTTCTACCGCGTGCGGATTCTTCCGTAAGCTGTAATTAGATCACAGGCGGCGCGTCCTTCCGGCGCGCCGTTTTATTTTGCAGCGGCAAGCCGCACCAGATAGTCGAAGGAGTAAATGCCCGTCCTATGACCGTCGGCCCAGACCGGCTGGATGGCGTAGCCGCCCACGCTGACGATTTTCACCAACTCAAACGCCTTCGCCGTCAGCGGCGATTCGGGATTTTTGTAGAGGTTGCCCATGATGTCCATCTCGCCTTTGCAACCGGCGCAGGGACACGCCCGGCGGAGGCTTTCCAGCGGGATGAAACTTTCGCTTCCATCGTCCCATTTTACGGCCAGTTCATTGCCGATGGGTTGAACATCCAAGGGTCGCATGGTTTCAAACTAAATTCGCGGGCCATCCAAGTCCACACTTTCCTGCGTATTCCAATCTTTGCAATCGGGCGGTTAGGTCAGGCCTTCCGTCCTCTGCTGCGGGGTTTTGGAGGCCATGTAACGAACGACCGCCTCGGTGCGCGAACTCACATGCAGCTTGTTAAAAACATGCTTTAAGTGGCTGCACACCGTGTCAATGCTCAAGTCCAGCTTGTCGGCAATCAGCTTGTTGGAATAGCCTTGCGAGAGCAGCACCAGAATCTGCTCTTCCCGCACCGAAAGATGGGCTGCTTCATCCCGGATCCTGGCCTTCTGTCGAAACGACTCGATCACGCGCCGGGCAATCTGGCTCGTCATGGGCGCCCCGCCGCCCAGCACATCCAGCAACGCAGTTCGTAGATCCGCCGGCTTCGTCCGTTTCAGCAGATAACCGTCAGCCCCCGCCTCCAACGCCAGAAAAACCAGTTCTTGATCGTCCATGGCCGTGAGGATGACGATCTGGATTTTAGGCAGCAATTCCTTGAGCCGCACAGTGCATTCAATGCCGGACATTCGCGGCAGAAAAATATCCATGAGCACCACGTCGGGCGGTTGTTGGGGAATGATCCGCACCGCCTCCTCCCCGGTCGCGCAGTTGCAGAGGCAAACAAAGTCGGGAAAAGAATTGATAAGCTTGATCCAGCTCTCGCGGACTTTGGGCTGGTCTTCCACGAGGGCAACTTTGAGCGGCCGTTTCGCTGGTCTCGTCCTTTTAGCACTTGGTTGGATCATGGTTTTGTGAGGGTTCATTTGTTTGTTCCCGTCTGGTTACATTGATTGGTTCCGTAACTTGATTCGTCTTCCAGACCCAGGCCCATGAAGGTGGCCGCTGATGCTTTAAAGGGATGTTAAACTCAACGCGACAGCCTTGGCCTGGCTGGCTGGCAACCTGGCAGGTGCCTCCCAGTTCGTTCATGCGCTGGAAAAGGTTGGACAATCCATTGCGGTCCGGTTTAACCGCCTTCGGGTCAAAACCTTTGCCATTATCCTGCACCGCCACCGCCAGCCGCTGACCCTGCCACTTGATCCGCAGCCGCAGCTCGGTGGCTTCGGAATGTTTGACGGCATTGTTGAGCGTCTCCTTGATGGCCATGAGCAGGCTGCGCCGGAGCGGAAGGTCAAAGGCCGCCGCCGACATCTCCGGATCCACGTCAAAGATACATTGGATTTGAGTGGTCTTTAAGAAATCTTCAGCATACTTGCAAACATAGGCTGCAAAATCACGCAAGGTGTCCCGCCGGGGATTTACCGCCCAAAGGATCTCATCCATGGTGGCCAGCAAGCCGCGGGCTTCCTCGCAGAGACCAACAATTTGTTGCTGCATGTCCGAGCCATCGGGCAGCCCGCTTTGCGCCACTTCTCCATGCAGCACGAGCTGGGTCATTCTTGCTCCGATGTCATCGTGAATCTCTCTTGCAATGCGGGCGCGTTCCTGCTGGAGGAGCCAGCGTTCTTTCCGGTGCAGCGCCAGTTGGGCCATGAGGCGAAAACTGATCAGGATGACAACGCCACAAACTGACAGCAGCGCGATCTGGAACCAGCCCGTTTGCCAAAAGTAAATCTGGATCGGCTGCAAAGAAGGCATCTTGTTCACATTCTCAGGTTTTGTCCACCACGGACCGCCGCCCAAAGGAGCGATAATGGCCGCCGCCGGCGAACCGGCCTGCACCTCGGTCTGTTGTTTCCACCGGCTTACTCCATCAGGAACAATCCTCCAGGTTTTATCCGATCGAACTTCAATCGTTCCTCCATTCGCCAGATTAACCTGCAAACCAAAGAGCATTCCCGCAAAAAAAGACCCATTGTAACAGTCCACGGCCAGAATATGCCGGCCTGGCATCAACAACGGGGTCAAATCGAAGACAAACAACTCGCGCCATTCAGCTCCCCGCCCCAACTCACGCCCGTCGAGGTAGAGGGTGAACTCATTATCCGCCGTCATAACCAGCCGCGCATTGGTCACGATGCACCCTGCCGGGATTTCAAATGAATTCCACAAATGACAGGTCTGCCTATCGAATGTTTTTTCGGCCCAGATCCAGGAACCAAGCCCGTTGGTCGGGCTGATATAGGTATCTGAAGGGTCTGACGCGATTCTCTGATCGGCAGCCATGCTGCCATCGGCACACACAGGGCCGGTCGAAACGAAAAATAAAACCAACAGAAGAACCTCCTTTGCCCTAAATTGGCAACGGCGCAGACATGAACCTAATAACTGGATATAAAAAATAATCAAGCGATGTAAACATGTTTAGTTTAACCGTTTTTTCGCGCAACGCCAAGCAAGATGTGTGTCCCTGCGCTGTTCCAAACTGTGCGCCTGGCGCTGATGGCATGGTTTTCGGCATGACAGCCCGGATCACCTAACCTGTCGGGTTGCCAAACCAAGCTCAAACTTCTGCGTCACGGCATAACCACGCTGGTAGGCAAACTGGATGCAGCCGGTTTTGTCGGCCCGCAAGGAAGCGACAATCTGACCATTGGCTTTCAGTTTGTAAACCGCGTTGGGCCGCAGATGGGTCACTTCATGCAGAGTCGTTCCTTTGACTTGCGGCGACGCTTCAGTCCAGTGGCGCGGTGCGTCGGGAGCGCCGGGCCAACTGCTTGAAAGCCCGACCTTCACGCGATTGGCACTTTGGTCTAATACAGCCGGACTTTACTTAACTCGAAACTATATGGTCACGTCCAAGATCAGGACGAGTTTGCCCGAACTGTTGGGACTAAGTCGAATGTCACCATTGCTCAATTGCCGGCAAGAACCTGCGTTGGGAGCCAGCCGGAGTTGATAGTTCACCCCAGAGTAAGAGTATGTGATGCTATTCGACATGATATTCTGCACGGCAGATGTTTGCTGCGCACCGCCGACCAGATTCCAAGCCCAGCTTAAGGGTTGACCTTGTCCATCAACGCCGGTGAAAGAGACATTCGTTTCGCAACAATGAATTGAAAAGATTCCGCCACCGTCAAGAGGCTGCCGGATGCTCAAATCCGTTGGGTTCAGTTCTTTTACCACCGGTGGACCGGCCAGTGTCAGGGGCGATGTTGTGCCGTTGGTTGACAGCAAAACCGGCCACATGCCCGCCGGGTTTGCCCCTGACCCTGACCAGAGTCCTCCATCCATTACGGGCAAAGTTTCATAGGCCAAAGATGTCGTCGTGAGTGCCGTGTCGTGGGTTGCCGAGACCACATTTTCGTCAAAGCAGTGGAGATCGCGGATGAAAAAAGCGCCGTTCTGCCAAAGAACATTGAGGCGATAAAACCGACTGTCATACCAGACGGCCTTGCGGTTTTCATGCTTCCAATCATCAAGATAAACCACTGCGGTGGGTGGCGTGAGGGGAAAGTGACGATGAAACCATTCGCCCGCTTGCGCCAGCGTCTCCACTTTGATGTCTCCGGCCTTGGCCTGCCTGGCCAGCAACGCCACCTGCAATGTCAAGCCCGTTTTCATCGCCTCCCAGCCAAACGAGTTTTCTTGCCCAGCCTGGGTGTAGGCGAAGGCAAGCGAAGGTTGGTGAATCAAATTGTCCATGAACGATGCCACCCAGTCCGCCGAGCCTCCCGCCTTTGAATAAACCGGTTCAAGCGTGGACATGCCTGGTGAACGGCCATATTGATATATAGGATCGCTGCCCAGCATCCTAAAGACCGGCACATCAATCTGCCCTGCCTTGGTCTGTGCCGGCATATACGCGTTAAGTCGGCTCGGATAGTAGGCTTGGTTCCAATAGCCGCCCCACAGCGTGTAGCCGTCCGTGCCAACCTGATCCTTGCAATTGCAGGAAGCCACAATGCCATAACGCTTGACCATGTAAGCCAAGGTGATCTCATCAATATACCATGAGCCGGCGGTGCGGGGATAATGACCAAAGATTGCCTTGAAATCCGACATATAGATGTCCACCAGCTTGCGCCGTTCTTCCGGCGTGTAGCCTGGAGAAAAGCCGATATTGGCGGTCGGATCCCACTCGTGCCGGCCCCGCCATTGCAGGCCGGCCTTTTCAGCCAAAGGCCGCGGAATTTCCCACCAGGCCGCGATCTCGTCATTGGATCCCAATTGCTCTTTGAAAAGCTTTTGATAGCGCGGGTTGATCAAGGCGTCATACTGCAAGGCCCAAGTCGCGGGGAGGCCGGCTTGTTTGAGCAACTGGATTTGCTGCCGGGTGGTTTCGTAAAGAACGTCTTCAGAATTGGCGACGCGGTAATCTGAGTTACGGACGAAGTTGTAAATATTGACGATGCGCGGTTCGTTGGCGTTCGCCGGTGGCAGGACACCCACCAGGCAGACACCGCAAAGCATAAGACAGATGAAGCCGCCTCCCAAAAATGCACGAATGTCTGCCTTGGGTTTCATCGGAAGAGACCAATCAAACGATCTGCCAATAGTCAGAGAGAAACCGTGACTCATTAGGAGCTTGGCCGTATGTTGGTGGTGATTTTCGAGGCGCATTTTATGGAAACTTTATGGAAATGGAACATGGTGGACGGTAATCAATGTCCCACGATGCGGTAGAATTTTTGGGAGGCATTGGCGGTGGCGTTGGTAAACACCGCAGTTGTCCGCGTCACAACAAAGTTGGTTTCGGTGGACCAGACGGCGGATGCCAGATTGGTCGTGCTTTGGAGCGCATAGTTCCGTTCGACCATCAGGCTGCCGACGTTCATTACAAAACTATTCGGCGTCAGGAGCGTCGCATTCAAGGACGCGGGCGACGCCGGCACGATGCTCCCGAACACGGTTATTCCTGCATAGCGCAATAGCCGTTCTCCGAGGCCGGGCTGGTGAAGTCAAACTTCACGGCGGCCACGTTGGTGGCCAACACGCCAGCCGATGACGTCAGCATCGCCCGCGTGGCGGACTGGATGTTATTAGCAATCGGGGGATTAAAGTTAACAATCGCCAGCGAAATGAAATTCGTAGGTGCCGTCACGGTGGAGTAATAAACGGAATAAGCCTGCTGGTCCCGGCCACTATCCGCCCAGCCGCCATAGACCGTGATGTTAGTCAGATCAAACCCGTGGTCTGAATCGGGAAGCGTGTAGATTAACAACGAACCCGCCCCGCTGCCGTTGCCGCAGGTCACATAGTTCGTGCTGGTGGTGATAGGATATCCTGATGCTCCCACTATTTGGGTAAGACCAAGGTCGCCGCCGGCCGTCAACGAGTTGACGTTCCGACCGGTCGCCTCCTTGCTGAAACTGCCCAACGCCGTGCTGGGCGGCCGGCCGGCAATCAGGCTGCCATTGGTCACGACGGTCCAAGCGGGATGGAAGGTGCCGCTGCCGCCGCCCGTTTGGTTGGTCGTGGCAATGATCACGCCCGGCACCACGGGAATTAAGTAGGGTGATGACCACATATATTTGCCGGAGCCGACGGCATAGATGGCGTAGTTATTGGAACTGCCAACATAGGCGACGCCGGGTGAACTGGCCGCTGGCCTGCCGTTTTCGGTGATGGCGGCGGCATTCGTGGTCGGCACATAAATCTGCGCCGTCGTGTTCGGCGGAATCTCCACGGCCATGTTGAACGTGTTGCCGGCATTGGTCCATGCGGTCGAGATAAGGCCGCGCGTGGAATTGTAACTGGTGTTCGCCCACGTCAAGCCGGTGCCAGGAACCGGTTGAATGCGGATGGTCTTATAGCCCGGGCTGGCGGGATTGATGCCGCCGATGGCGCTGTATAGATATTCACCCACCGAGCCAAAGGCATAGTGGTTGAAGGAATTCATGCCGACGGTCTCGAATCCCCCGGCCGGCGTCCAACCGTCCCAGCGTTCCCACATCGTCGTCGCGCCGAGCGTGACTTGATAGAGCCATGACGGATAGGTTTTCTGGAGGAGCAGTTGGTAAGCAAGGTCGTCGCGCCCGGCGGCGTGCAGCGCCGGCAGCAGGCGTGGCGTGCCGACAAATCCCGTCGCGAGATGATTGCCGAATTGCGCAATGGAATTTGCAAATTGTTGCGCGGCCTGCGCCCGCAGCCCCGCTGGCACAAGGTTCAACGTGAATGCCAGGCCATAGCCGGTCTGGCTGCTGCCGTCGGCGAACGCGCCATTTGTGTTGAAGAAATTCGCGAACGCCGTGACGATGTTGCGGTGCAGCGTGGCATAAGTGATGGCATCCGCAGCGTTGCCAATGGCCGCAGCCATCTCCGACATCGCCTGGGCATAGTAGGCGTAAAAGGCGGTGTCAATCACTTTTCCAGACGCGCCGCCGCCCAGGTTCACCCAATCGCCAAAGTCACCGGGGAGTCCCGGTATCGTAAAGTTCGACGCGTGAGCGGCCAGGAACTGTCCGTATTTCTGGAACGAAGCGTAATGATCGGCAATCACGTTGGTATCGCCATAAGCACGATACATGTTGTAAGGACATATCCACGCTGCATCGCCCCAGGCGGCTGCGCCGCTGCCCGCGCCAATGTCGGGCGCGACGTTGGCGAAGGAGCCATCGGATTCTTGTGAGTCCTCGCAAAACGTGACCAGGTGACGGCGGAAGAAGGATTGGACATCGAAGTTATAGGCGGCGGTCGGCACAAAAAATTCCGTGTCGCCGCTCCAACCCAGCCGCTCATCCCGCTGCGGGCAATCCGTCGGCACTTCGAGATAGTTGCCTTTCTGCCCCCAGATAATGTTGCTGTAAAGTTGGTTCACCAGCGGATTGGAACATGAGAAACAGCCGGTGGGGGGCATGTCGGAATGGACGACTATACCAGTTACGGAGCCTAGAGCGGGTGGGACTGATAAGCCCCGCAATTCGACGTAACGGAAACCATGAAAAGTGAAACGCGGTTCATAAACCACGCTGCCATTGGTGCCGAATATGTAAAAATCCGTCGCGGTCGCGCCCCGCAGATTGGCCGTGTATATCGTTCCATCGGGATTAAGCATTTCGCCGTGCCGCACCGTGATGCGGTCGCCGACGCGACCGCTGATATTCAAGCGCACCCAGCCGACCATGTTCTGGCCAAGATCAAACGTATAACAGCCGGGACTCGGCTCGGTAAGGTTGTTGGCCCCCAGCGTCTCCAGACACCTTGAGGGTTCGGTGACGGCGGCTTGCACTTGAAGTCCATTGGTGTCGGAAATTGCGGCTGGATCGCCATAGAACGCTTGAATAATGGTCAAAGCCTGTCCCGTTCCGGCAATATGCGCGGTAGAATTTTCCGCGAAGGAGGACGTCTGGTTAGTCCCACTGCCGAGATGGAAGGTAATTTGCAAAGTCTTCATAGTGCCGTTGGCGGGATCGCCACCCATGATGGTGTTATTCACCATAACATTGAGCTGGTTGTTTGTCACCAGCCCCGCGACGATGGCCGTCACATCCGAGTAACGAAAGGCTGTGGCGCTCAACCCGGTTAATACCGGCGACCAAGCGCGGTCATTGAAATTCGTCGTGTCCCAGCCCGGCATCTCCAGGCGCGCATCGTAAGCTGATCCTATCAGCAAATCCCCGTATAGAATCGGACCATAACTGGCTTTCCACGAACCATCGCTGACGACCGTTTGCGTGCTGCCATCGGCAAGTTGAATGACCAGTTGAACCAGAAATCGCGGCGTGCCGCCATAGTTGAGTCGCTTGCCTTTGAAGCCAAGATCACTTGCATACCAGCCATCGCCCAAAATGGCGCTGATCGTATCCGTGCCGCCCTCCACCATCGCCGTGACGTCATAGGTCTGGTAATAGACGCGTTTAGTGAAGTCAGTCCAGCCGGGCATCAGCACATCATTGCCAACCTTCTGGCCGTTGAGATGCAACTCATAAGCGCCCAGCGCGGTTACATAGACGGTCGCGCGCTTAACCGTCTGGTTGACCGTGAAGTTTTTGCGCAAATAAGACGGGGGAACCCGCGCAATGTCGTTAAGAGCCGGCGTGCCCCACGGCGTGCCGCCACTGGCGGGAGCCGCCCATGCTGAATCGTCATAATTAGTCTGGTTCCAATCGCCCGGCGGCCCCTGCGCGGCCTTCCATGAAGTATCCACCGGAATGTTTGAGATACTGCCGGCGGCGAACTGCACCACCAGCCGGCCAATCACCGTCGCCGGCTGTTGCGCGTCGCTGTTAGTCGCTGCCAGTGCCAGCACGTTGGTTCCCGCGTGCAACCACGAAGTCACATTGATCCGGGCCGTGACGTCCCAGCGCATCGCCGAGTTTGTCATTTGCCGTCCATTGACAAATACGCTGCAAAAATTGTCGGCATAAAGCGCCATGACGGCGTTGGTAATGGTCTGGCCAGACGGCAGGATGACTTTCTTCCGCAATGAAGATTGAAAACGGCCCTCACGGGCAGTTTGCCCCGAATAACTAATCCAATTTAGTCCCGAAGTGTTGAATAGAGCACTATTCGTCGCCTGCGATGGCGTCGGAAAGTATGCCGCATCATACCCGATCCATTGCGCCGTCCAATCCGACGGGGACAGCAGCCCCATTGACCATTGTGCCGGCGAACTCCAGGCCGACACGTTATTGCTGCCATCATACACCCGCACTTGCCAGCAACATTTTTCCCCGCTGGTCAACGGCTGGCCGGCATACAAAACATCCATCGTCGCCGCGCTGGTGACTTTGCCGCTGTCCCATAGATCAGCCGCGCCCGCCGACGAGCCGACTTGGACTTGGTAGGCGCTCTGCGTCTCGCTCCTTTGTCCGCCACTTTGCAGTTGCCATGAAAGCCTGGGCGTGACATCGCCCACGCCCAGAGGATTGACGCGCAGGGCGCAGCGAAGATTCACCGGTGACAACGCCGCCTGCGCTTTTCCAGCAGCCAGCCCAGCCATAAGCACAAGGAAGGCCATTGCTGTCCCCATGATTGTTGTTTTGAAAACCATGATTATCTTAACCGGTCTTTGACGTTCAAAAGATGGAATGTCATGGATCTTCGTTGACTTAGCACAGGTTCTTCAGCGCGCGCGTGGTGAAAAGGCCAACCGATCATGGCCATGGGCTTGGATGTCCCGGATACCCACCCGCAGCATAGGTGGAAGACCATATCTGGTGAAGATCCCGATCCTTAAAAACCCCGGAACTCGCCTCACGCCCTTGCAGTGTGCGTGTTTTCGGCTCCAGCCACTTCATTATTGCTGCATGACCGTCAGCGTAGGAAAACTGCCCATGGTTGCCGTGACGGCTGGCCGGGACATTGCGCCACGTCTGACCCGTGTCCGCGAAGTTCAGCGCATAGTAGCCGTCATCTATGCTGCTAAAGCCCACCGCAGAGTTAGGATCCGACTGCTCATCAACAAACAAGGAGGCAAGCGATGGATTGGGGTCTCTTACGGCAGACAGCTTGAAATTTTCAATAATCTCCGGATGCGGATTATTCCCGGCTGCCCTAAGGGTGGTGCCGTTATCACCCATCATGCCATTCAGCGAATAACTGCGCGCCCGTGGCAGGCTGGTGCCGTTGACATTTGCCTTGTCTGCCGGGCAGCGATAAATGTCCACGGAATTGTTATATGGATAGAGCAGCGAGGCGCGGATGAGGGCCGTATTGGTCCAGTCCGGAGATTGACTGACATTTCCCCCAACCCAACTGGCGGTGGTTCCAAGCTGGTTGGGGGTGATGCTGTCCCGGTTGTCGCCCACATACATATGCTCCGCCAAGGTAAGTTGTTTCAAATCATTGATGCAACTGACGCCGGTCGCCTTGGCCTTGGCCTTGGACAAGACCGGCAGCAGCATCGCCGCCAGGATGGCGATGATGGCAATCACCACCAGCAGTTCGATCAGGGTAAAAGCCAGGTCGCGTGCGCGACACGCCATTTCTCCCGATTCGGCTGACTTAGATTTTATCATTGTATTTGCAACCATCACCAGCCTCTAACTCAAGTTATCAATACTTTACCAGAGACCATTCAAAGTTCAAACCATCAAATGAACAATAAAACCGGTTAAAGCGATTTGCCCGGGGACTCGCGTTCCCGGGCAGTTTAACCTCATCTCAACCTTGCTTCACGGCGTCTGCAAGCGGAAGAAGCTGGCCGGTTTGGAGGCGTTTATTGGGATGGCATTGGAGAAGGCTCCGTTGCCGTCAAATACACCCGTTGTGTTGGTCGTCCAACCGGACAATAGATTGGTCGTTGTCAACAAAGTATAACCATTGCCCGCCGTGCCACCGACACCGGTCAAAATCAGGTTGCCACCGGAAAGCCTCGGCACTCCAAGCGTTGGCACAACCGGCGCTGATGTCAATCGCACATTATCGAAATCCGCTTGAATGCTTGTTCCGTTGCCGAGAACTGACAGATCAACAGTTAGATCCCCGCTGACCGAAGCCCCGGTCGTGAAGGTTACCGTGTAGTCCTGCCAAGTATTCTGCGCGGCCGGAAGCCCGCCACCGCTGGCCAATACCGTGCCAGTGCCGTCGGTGCCGTTGATGAGCGCAATAATTCCAGGCGAGTTGATGCGGTCATGGCGGGATCCGATCGCAACAGTCAGCGTATAGGTGGTATTAGTCTGCAATGGTCCCACATCCTGATAAATGCCACCCGTGACACTTGGATTGAACATATTGATGTAGCAATACTGGTTTCCCGCCGCCGGGGCGGCCAGTGGATTGTTAACGGTGTAATCGGTGCCCCCCGCATTCTGTGAGCCGATATCCGCGCTCCCAGCCTCGTTAAATGCCGTCCAGTAACTGGGAACGGTTGCCACAGATGTGCCAGGTGAAGTTGCATCAAGCTCGAAGCCGGGGTTGCTGACGGTGCCTGACGGCGGCGGCGGCGGAGTCGCCGAGGGCGAACCGAAGACGCTGATTTCACTGTAGCCGGAATACCCGTTCGGCACGTTTGGCGGCTGGGTGAAGTCAACTTCAATGGCGTAAACATTGGCCGCCAGCATTCCGGCGGCAGTTGTGATCGTCGTGCGAATGACGGATTCACTGGCGAATGTTGGGCTGTTCTTCACCGCCTTTATCCGAATGAATGCGGTGGGATTTGCCACCGTGGAATAGGAAACGGTATAGAACTGCGAGTTTCGGCCATTGTCATTCCAGCCGCCAACAATCTGCATGTTAGTAACATCATAGCCGTTGGCGTTGGCCCCAAGTAGGTAGATGACATACTGGCCCGCATTGGGGCCGCCGGTGGCAAAGGCCGGGTGGCTGCCATCAAAGGCGAAAACCCCATAGTTGCCGTCGGTCAGAACGGGAAGGCCGCCCGCGCTGTTGGGGAAATTAACATCCGGATCATTAAAATTGCCCGTGGCAAAGCCGCCGCTGGGAGGATTCTGGCCGGCAATCAAACTCGAACCAAGGGCCGACGTATCCCAAGTGGGGCCGAAAGTGTTGGGGGGACTCGCGTCCGAGGTCTGATAGGCGAAGGCCGTGACCACATTATTGACCGCCGCCGGCGCGGCGTCCACGATGAGGGAACATCCACGGGACATGTTCGTGCCCGCTGCATTTATACCCAACAGCCGGTAACCACCGTTTGTGGCAGTATCCGTAAGTTGCAGGTTGGTCAGCGTCAGGGTTGGCGTCGTTTGGCCGGACATATTGGTTCCATTTTTCTGCCATTGATAACTGGTGGCCCCACTAAAGGCCGCCGTGAGGGTCAACGAACTGCCCACCACGTCTTCCGCCGTGAGCGGCGTGATGTCCTGGGTCAAAGACGGTATAACGCCCGTTGAAGGCTTGCCATTGACAGTGATTTCAGAATAACCGTTCCAGTTATTCTTGCTCTGCAGGTTAAAATTAAACTCCACGGCATACACATTTTGAGCCAGTGCTCCCGTCGCCGGCATGAGCGTTGTGCGGGTGGCGTTCGGTTCGCTGCTCGAAAATGTGGGGTTGTAATCAAAGGTTCCAATGCTGACGAACGTCGTGGGTGCTGACACAGTAGAATATAAGACCTGATATTTCTGTTCGTTGCGGCCATCGTCGGCCCAGCCGCCATAAACCGTGATATTGGTGATGTTATAGCCATAAGTGCCGGCCGGCAGCGTGTAGGTCATTGATTGACCGGCTCCAACATTCACCCAGCCGCAGGATACCATGCTGGACAGGTCATTACTAAGGTAGCCGTCAACCAAGATGGTCGGGTCGCCATTAAGCCCGGGTTGATTAGCATAATTGCCCGGCCCGGCCGCGGCCGTTCCAGGGCTGCCAGATCCGTCCGTTGGAAACCCAAAAACCAGGTTAATGTTTGTGTTGACGTTCCAAGCGGGATAGAAACCTGAAGGGCCGGTTTGGCCGGCATGGCCCACAATGACGTTCCCCACCGCTGTTGGCGGGCCAACCACGAGCGGGACGGCCGTGCTATACGAAGGTGCGGCAGTCCCGTTGGTCGCATTGATAGCTTTTAATAGATAGGAACCGGAATTGGTCAATTGCACATTATTGAGTGTTAGCGTCGCGCTCGTGGCTCCGGAAAGGTCGTTCGTCACGCCGCCACTGATGAACTGCCATTGCAGGCTGGCCGGCGGAGAATTGCTGTAAATCGCCGTGAAGACGACCTGATCGCCAACGACGGTCTCGGCGTGAGTAGGCAAAGTGTCCTGGGTCAGATAAGGCGACGGCGGCGGGGGCGGCGTGGCGGAGTCATGTCCTTCGACGATCAGTTCGGCGTAACCGGAATAACCGTTGTCCATGTTGCCGGCCTGCAGAGTAAAGTCGAATTTGATGTTATAGACCTGCTGGGCGAGCGCCACGGCATTGGTGCTGCTAATCTGCACACGATTGGCACTCGGACTTCCAGAGTTGATGGGATTGTAGATGGCAGTCGTAAGAGGAAGATAGGTCGTTGGCGCCGCAACCGTGGAATAAGAAACAGTGAAGAACTGGCCGTCACGGTTGGCATTGCCCCAACCGCTATAAACGACGATATTGGTGACATCCGAGCCATACGCTGAACTGGTGAGCGTGTAAGTGACGGAAGTTCCCGCGTTCCTACCGCAGGTCGCATAAGAACCAGGACTGTCAACGGCTCCGAAGGTTCCATCCGTGAGCGCACTGACACCGGTGACCTCTCCTTCATTGGAAAAATTGCCGCTGCCCGTGACGGTGGGCGACATCCCGGCGATCAGGCTGTCAGTTTCAATCGTCCAAGTCGGCGGAGTGGCCGCGGCGACCAGTTCGTTGGAATATGTGAACGAGGGAGGAGGCAGCGAGGCCGTGGCGGTCGCTTTCGTTCCTTCAACAGTTACCGCCGCGACACCGCCCCAATTGTTTTCGCCCCAGGGGGCAGTAAAGTCAAACATCACTGCCGCGACGTTCGGCGCAATGAATGACCCGGCAGAATCCGTGAACATCACCCGGTTGGCTGTCGGCGTGCTGCCGGGCACCGATGGGTTGTAATTCACATAAGTCAGAGGAACAAAATTGGTCGGATTGGAAATTGTGGAATACCACACGGTAAATTCCAAGGCGTCGCGGCCATTGTCAGCCCAGCCGCCAAAGACGGTAATGTTGGTGAGATTGTATCCGTAAGTGCCCGATGTCGGCAACGTGTAAATCAGCTGTGTGCCACCATTTCTGCCGCAACTTGCATAATTTGCCGAGGTCGTGGTATTCCCAACCTGGTCCGGTCCCTGATCGCCCGGCAACGTAGTAATGGCAAGGCTGCCATCCGAGGTCAAGGTGGCAACATTCCGGGTGGAAAGATCATTCGTAAAATTCCCCACGGCCGTGCTGGGCGCCAGTCCGGCAATCAAACTGCCGGAGGCCTGGGTCCAAGTAGGGGTGAACGGGTAAGAACTCGCGCTCCCCTGTTGGTTGGTGGTTGTGACGGTCAGCGTCGCCGAGGCGGAACTGCCGAAGAGCAGCAGAGCCAGCCAAGCCAGGCTCGCCGCGATTTTATGTTGGAGTAGCTGTGGTTTTTTCATAATGAATTTACGGGGTTAGTTTGTGCCGGCTGTGAGGGTCGTTTCCATCTGGAGTCAGAACCGGTTGCGAACAGGCAGGCGATGCACAATTTGTAATTGGTTAAATTTGCCGACAAACACATCTGCAAAAGGATTTTTTAATTCCATTTTGTGATGCTGTATTTTTTAGTTTGATTGAATTTAGAACATAAATCTGAAGGCGCATATCCCCAAAAATGGTTAAGCCCCCATCACCGAAACAGGTGATGGTCGCAGTGAACCGCCGGTTTCGCCGGCGGCCCGTGAAAACGGCGAAGGGCGGGTTGACAGTGCGCTGGTCACAAGCTTCAGCGGCACGACCGCAACGAAATTCGCGCAGACGGACGCGACTTGTTTTCGTCACAGTGACGATGACAGACAAAACCGGGTAATCATCCGTGGAAAACCGGCCAAGCTGGACCGATTCGTCTGACCGCCAAGCCTGACGGTTTGAAGGGTGGAACTATTTCCATCAAAAGCGCTTTGAAATAACTAGAAAATAGCGATAGTTTAACAACCAATGCGTATGTTCAAATCAATTCCAGTTTTTGCAGCGTTCGTTGTCACGGCTGCGTCTCCCCTCGGCGCGGCCACCGCCACGATTGACACAACCAAGACTTACCAGACGATTGAAGGCTTTGGTGGCGCGATTGCGTTCTACAACGGCTGGGTGACGGCTCATCCTTACAAGCTGGAGATTTACACGAACGCGTTCGCCGGTTTGAATCTTTCAATGCTGCGGCTCGGCGACTGGTTTCGCTATCAGGGCACCGCAAATTTTGATCCGGACGCCCCCGGCTTCGTTTCCAACGCCAATCGCATCCTGGGACATCCGGTTCCAGTTTACATGAGTTCGTGGGCACCGCCGGCGTTTTTGAAAAGCAACGGCCAGGTGGGTAACGGCGGCACACTCGTCATAACCAACGGTGGATTCGCTTACACGAATTTCGCGCAGTATTGGTATGACTCGCTGCTGGCCTATGGTTCCAACGGCGTTTCGCCGACCTGGATCAGCATCCAGAATGAGCCGGATTTCTCCGCCACTTACGATTCATGTGTTTTTCATCCGACCGAAGACACGGTGAACGGCACGAACTACGCGAGTTACTCCAAGGCGCTGGACGCGGTGTATCAAAAGCTGACCAACCTGCCATCGCCACCGAAATTGCTCGCTCCGGAAGTCGTCCACATCGCTTACAACGACCTGGCAAAATACGCCGCGACGATGAACGCGAACAGCTTTTATGGCGTGGCGCATCATCTTTACGGCGACGGCGGCTCGACGGGCGATTCATTCCTAACCAGCATCAGGTCGGCGACCAATGTTTTCCCCAGCAAACCACATTTCATGACGGAATATGGTGATGTTGCTGACATGATCGAATGTGCGAACTTGATCTACAATTCCTTGGTCGTCGAACAGGTCAGCGGATACAACCATTGGAGTCTGATTTGGCCGGGCACCAACGGCGGGCTGATTCAGATTGAGAATCCGTTTGCCTCCCAGTCCACCTGGACCAATGCGCCGCCCGGCACGCCGACGCAGTCGCATGGTTGGTGGTATTCGCCAAGTTACTGGTCAATGAAACACTTTTCGTATTTCATCAACCCCGGCTACAAGCGCGTGAGCGCCACTGACAATGACAACAACGTCCGGTCTGCTGCGTTTCTTTCGCCGGACAACCTGCGGCTGGTAGTGGTTCTAATCAACACCAACCCGACCGCATCGTCCGCGATGAATTTCACTTTTGGCACATTCAGCGTTGGCAGATCCAGCGTCTATCAGACTGCCGGGGCGGATTATTTTCAATCGCTGGGCGCGCTCACCAATTTGCAGGCGCTGCCGCCGCGCTCGCTCACCACGGTTGTGCTCGATCAAAATGTCTATGTCGGCCCGGCGACGAATCCGTCGCCCGCCAGCGGCGCATCCAACGTCACCTTGAGTTCGTCGTTAAGCTGGACGCCGGGAAGCAACGCGCTGGCGCACGCAGTCTATCTTGGAGTCAGTTCCAACGCCGTCGCGCAAGCCACGCCGGTGTCGCCGCAATTCCTGGGTATCCTGACCACTAACACGTTCTATCCGGCACTGGCCGGAGGGACGACCAATTTCTGGCGTGTAGATGAAATCATCGGTGCCAATACGAATGTCGGGACGGTCTGGTCCTTCAGCACGGCGCCGGCGCCGGCGCTGCCGCACCGGTATAGTTTCAGCGAGACAGGCGGCGTCAGCACGGCGGATTCCGCGGGCGGTCCGGCGTGGACTGGCACGCTGCCCAACGGCGGCGCTTTATCGGGCGGACAATTGACGCTGGCATCTGCCTCGTCACAATATGCAAGTCTGCCGGCGGGCATTGTCAGCACGTTGAGCAATTTCACTGTGATGGCATGGGTGAACCTTGTTTCGACGGCCAATTGGGCCAGGATTTTTGACTTTGGCAACAACACAACGGTTTACATGTTCCTCGCGCCGCAGAACGGAAGCACCGGGAAAGTGCGTTATGCCATCACGACCAGCAGTTCCAACGGTGAGCAGCCGATTAACTGCAATTCCACGCTGTCCACGGGCGTTTGGCATCAAGTTGCGGTCACGTTGAAAGGAAACACGGGGACACTTTATGTGGACGGGATCCCGGTGGGCACCAACAGCGCGATGACTCTCAAACCATCGAGCTTGGGCGGCACCGTCAATAACTACATCGGCAAGTCGCAGTGGGCTGATCCTTACCTCAACGGCTCGATTGATGAGTTTCGCATTTACAGCGTCGCGCTTTCTTCGGCGGAAATTGCTGCGACTTATACCTTGGGATCCGGTCAATTGTTAAGCACGAACAGCCCCACCGTCGCTGTTTCACTGTCGGGGAACAACCTCACCCTGTCGTGGCCTGTGGCAACTGCGGGCTACACCTTGCAGTCATGCGCGAACCTGGCGTCGGCGAATTGGGTGGCGGTTTCTTCCCCTGCGCCGCAAGTCGCCGGGACAAATTATCAGGTCGCGCTGCCGGCCACTAATGCGATCCAATTTTTCCGGTTACTCAAGTAACCCAAAACAAACCATGCACATGAAGAAACTCGCAACCTTGTTAATCCTCACAATCTCCCTGACCTTTCGTTCCTCGGTTATGCTATGAGCACTTTCTTTCTTTCTGCTACAAATAGGCACTGTTATCGAAGGCAAACTTTAACAAGCTATGCGTTCCGTGGATTTGTAGTTTGTTGCATATATGCTGGCGGTGATTGTCCACGGTTCTCACGCTCAACTTGAGGCGGTCGGCGATTTCTTTGCTGGTGTAATCTTCGCCAATGAGTTTGAGGATGCGGCGCTCGGCGGGCGTCAGGGACTCGATCTGCGGTTTGCTCAACAACAATTCGCGCACGCGCTCGCTGCGACGCTGTCCGGCCTCCAGCATCAGGGCGCTGACAAACGCCTCGCCGGCATCCACATTTTCGAGCGCGCTGACAATTTCGTTGGCGGCGTTTTCTTTGAGAACATAAGCCTTTGCGCCCAGGTCCATCGCGGTGTTAAACATGTCTTCCTCCTTATACATCGTGAGGATGACCACCTTGACGGTAAACGTCAGTTGCCGGATTTCCCTAAGCGTTTCCAACCCGTTGAAACGAGGCATGTCAATGTCCACAATCGCGATCTGCGGTTTCAAGCTGGCCAGCAGCCGCAACGCTTCCTGTCCGTCGGCCGCTTCGCCGACGATCTTGAACCGTGAATTCTCGCCGATGACATCGTGCAAGCCGCGGCGCAGGAGCGGATGGTCATCTACAATCAGCACGGTGACTTCCTGTTTCATGTTTTGCGGATCGGCAGTGGAACTTCGACGTTTAAACTGGCGCCTGCGCCCGGCCGGGAATCAATCGCCAAAGTTCCGCCCAGAATGCGCACCCGCTCGGTAATGCCGGTGAGTCCATACCCAAGGTCATGCGGCTGGGGCGATGGTTTCGCCGGCTCGAACCCCCGTCCATTGTCCCGGATGGAAAGCGAAACGACCGCCGTCCGTTTCTTGATCACCACGGCAGCCTCCGTGGCGGCGGAGTGTTTAACGACGTTGGTGACGGCTTCTTGCACGATGCGATAAACGTGGATTTCCGCATCTTTGTCGAACAGACCGTCAATGTCCTCAACCCGGCTGGCAAAGAGAATCGAGTTGTTTATGGAAGCCCGGCTGACCAAGGCGCGAATCGCCTGGGTCAGGCCCAACCGGTCCAGTTGGTAAGGCCGCAAGCCGTGGGTAATTTGGCGCACTTCTTCAATCGCCTGTGAACTGGCGCCGGAAATTTCATCCATGCGTTGGCGCAGTGCTTGTTCGTCCGGCGGGCGTTGAATGGCCAGCAGGGCGTGGTTTTTGATCGCCAGCAGAATTTGTCCCAGGCTGTCGTGCAAGTTAATCGCGATGCGGCGCCGTTCATCTTCCAACTGCGCCAAAACCTGCCGGGAGAAGGCGAGCTGCGCGGCGTGCTGCCGCTCCAACCGCCGACGAAGAAGGTGAACCCATAACAATGTTGTCGCCAACACCGTCAGCAGCGTGGTTACCAAGCCTGCGGTTCGTTTCCAAGTCCACCACGGAGGACCGCTTAGAACGGTAACATCCGCAGGGCTGCGCAGCAGGAGGTTGAGCGAGGCCAGGAATTGCTTTCTGGGAGGCGTCTCACCCGCCAGCGGCGCTGAAGTCGTTTCATTTTCGCACACCCCGGTGACGCGAAGCCGGCTGCCGGCAACCATGTCCGGCAAGTTGCCGGATTGGGTCGAAAGGGTTGCGGAGAAGATGCGTTGTTGTTCCTGAAGTTCCAGCACCTGGCCCAATTCATTTGTTTTTCGGTCGAGCAAAGTAGCCGTGAGAAAAACCAGGGTTCCGTTCGGCTTCGAGGAGACGGTCTCGCTGACATCCAAGGCTTTGGGGCTGATATGCTGGATGGTTTTGGCAGGACGCACCCGCGCTTCGGTCAGCGTCCGGACGTCACCACTCATGGTGGGAAAAGCGACGACCTCGACAGTTTCACCCGTCTGCATTGTCGGGGGAACGGGACATCGCACACAGATGCCACCCGACGAGTCCTGAATGAAAAACGAACGAGCGTCCCGATAAGTAATCTCGCCAATCACCCGCGCACGATGTCCCCCCGAAGATTCCGTGCCTTCCGAAAGAAGGTCGCCAATGGAACGCGCCGGCTGGCCAGCGGATTCCTCCGGCGCTTCTTCCTTCACATCAACAAAATTGCGAGAGGGGACGAGCAACACCGGCGCATCCAGCAGGTGCAACATGAGCACGCCTCGGGCGCACAACTTTGCATCCACGTAATGATCCAGGATATGGGAAGGCGTCTGGCCCAACCAAAGATAGGCTGGGCCATCTTTTCCCGCGATGGAGAGGGTTCCGTTGGTGTTCACCGAATGCACCACGCCTTCAATTTCGCTCCACTCGCCCTCTTGGTTTGGGACTGCGACAGGCGAAGGCATGGTATGCCAACCAAGTTTCGTGATGACCAACGGAGTTACTACCGGAAGATATTTACCCGACTCCAACGCGCCGCTAAAGTCAGCCCATTCCCCCACATTCAAATGGCTCTTTAATGCGCGCTCATTCAGAGTAACAAGCACGACTGCGGAGTCAGCTTGAACGAAAATGTAGTCGCTTCCGAAGACCCGGTCGTTGAAAGTCACCGCGCCGCCAAATCCATAGAAGCCCTGTATCGCCGGGTTGGTTGCGGTGGCTGACGGAGTGGGCTGATTCTCTGCCGAGGTAACAGCATTAGTCGTGAGCGTTTCAATAGACGAAACGCTGTCTTCTGCCGAGGCCCAGATCAGCCCCGGTATCATCGTTTTACTTTGATCATAAACCCCCTCGCATACACCCTTTATCCGAACAGCCGCGTTGCTCAATTGTCTCAATTGTTTCGACATCGCCGCGTTCCAGTGCAGCGCGCGCACCTGCACCTGTGCCTGATGGTCGGAGAGCTCCAGAAAAGCCACGTCTCCATCTGCTCCGGTGAATTTGACCAGCCCTTCCACTTCCACCCAACGATAGTTATCCTTCGCCAGCAATGGTTGATTCAAGGCAATCCGGTCAGGCTCCGGCAATTGTCCCGGTCCCTGGATGCTTGCCCGGACTTCTTTTACAGACAACGCCGACTCGAACCGGCGACCTCCGCCCAGGCCGGTCAAATCGCCGGCAGAGTAGTTGGTCCAGTATTCGCGCAGAATGCCATTGGTTTCAGCATGCATTGGCCCGCGGCCTTCGCTCCACGGAGTAAGATAGCGGCCATTGATGACGGATTGGCCCAGCGCGGGGCCTTGCCAGGCGACGGAGAGATGATCCCCTCCGGTCGTTTGCTCTTGCAGTGCCTCAATATAGTAAGTCTCGCCAGCCTTGAGCAAAATCGGCGGTGAACGTTGCGAAGGGTATCGCGTCCATTCGTGCGGGTCCACCCACTCAAAACGCGGGATGGAAGCGATCGTTTTGGCCTTAAGCGGGTCGGCGTCCACGCTCAACCACAGTTCTGAAGAATTGTCACTGGCGATCCAAAAAGTATATTGTCCGGTAGTGGGCGGATGGAGGTAGCCCCGCATCCGGGTCAGGTAATACAAGCTCCAATTCATCGGCGCCTCGAATGAACTGCGGATATCCCAACCGGAGGGGCGTTGCGGATATTCCGGAAAACTGGCGAGATAGGGACAGCAGTTGGTGCCATCCAGCGTAACTAACTGCCCAACCTGCAGCCTTTGATCTTCGATGCGGAAGTTCAGGGCGACGGCTCCGGTGGCGTCTTGCAAGACTACCAGGTCGCGGTTCGTATCTACCAGAGTAACGACGCCGGTCAGATGAAAATCACACCCGGCAAGGTAATCCACGCCGGAAAGCGTCCTGAATTTCGCCACGTTCGTCACGCAATGAACAGACATCCCAACCCGGTTGGGTTCACTCTGGCCGGACAGAAAATCCCCGGCGCCGCATGCAAGCACGCTGGCCATTGGCAAAACGAGCGTGACTAATCTCGCGAGCATTGGCCGGAAACGAGCGGACGGCAGAAGCATAAACAGATTCAGACGCACATTAGTTGATCGGTTTCGCTGGCACGTCATTTCATACCATCATGGCAGGTCAGGGCAAGTGGATTCGCAGCCGTGAATTTTTACCCTCGCCGGATATGGACGTTTGACTGGGCGTTTTGGCGGCGAACAAGGCTGGCCGAGGAAAAGGAGTGCCGAGTGAGTAATCATACTCATTCCAAAACCCGGAGAAAATGCGGAACTTCATTCATTGTCGGCGTGGTGCCCAATGCGAATTCGAGCATGACACTGCATTTCGAGGGCAGCCACGGCTCGACGAACATTGTTCAAGCCGCCACCGATTTGGCGGCGGCAGCGAGGCAAAACGTTTCCACAAATATTACCGACGGGCCGGCATTTGGCAGTTGACGGACACCAACCCCAGCACGGCTTCCAGGCGGTTTTATCGTTCTTATACTCTTTGAAAAATCTTCAACCACCGCGACCAGGCCGTGAGCGGATATGAGTATTGCTGCTCATTTCAAATCAAAAACGGGATGGTAAGATGATTTGACGCTTAACCAGAATGTCTGAACGACGGCATTCGGCCATTGGCGGACGAAATACCAATCGAAAACCATACAAACTCGAAATGCTGACGATAACCTCATCCCAAACAAAAATACATGAAAACTAGAAAAATCTTTCTTCCGGGCGTGGCCAGAACATTGGCGATTGGCGCCACGGCCATCGTGTTGTTGCCTGCCGCAACCCGCGCGCAAACCAACATCTGGCACGATGACTTCGATCAGTTTCCAGTAGGCGCGAACAGCACAGATGGCACATATGGCAGGATCGCATACAACTTTTCTGGGGCGGGGGTGGGTAACCCGATAGTAATCATCACCAATTCTAATCCGGACACTTTGACTGTAGATCCGAGTTATACACACACTAATTATTGTGCATACATATTCACCTCCACCAATACTGCCCCCCCGCTTCCCTTAAACTTTGGGTGGGATATGAATTCTGTGGCGACCACCGGCGGCAACACCAACACATCACTCCGGGCTTACACCCTTAGCTTCGACATGGCAGTCCAGGGCGACGGTATCAACAACCTGGGAGGATATGTTGGTCCTGTTTGTTACGTCTTCGGACATAATGGAGCCGGGCAATACAATAGTGGTGAGTATTATGGCTTAGGTGCACAGACTAATATCACTGCTGGCTTTTTTCCGGCCCCAACGGCGGGATGGGTGCATTATGAACTGCCCATGGGCAGTTTCGGAACGGCAAATGCGTCAGCGCTTAATCCGACCGCCGCTGCTTTTAGCTTTGGCTTTGGTGCCTACATGGCTGGCCTCACTAGCATTAACCAGCAAGAAATTGATATTGCCAATGTTGTAATAACGATGTCACCGCCGCCCCCGGTCGCGCCACCAAAGCTGACTATTGTGCCCTCCAAGCCAGGGTTGAGAATTTTTGCCCAAAGCACCGTGACCACAGATCAGGAGGGAATTGGAACGCAGGATCCCAACCAGTCTTGGGTTGGTGTGGCGACTCCGGCGACTCCGGTGAGTTATTCCATCACTTTTGCTGACTTCGATGCCGCTGCCGGTTATACGATGAACGTTCAGTTCGCCCCGGGTGCTTCTTCCAGTAACCCGTATGGCGTTTATCAGGGCAACAATGATTTTCTGTGGACAATTACATCTGGCGGGGGTGCCAGCGGGTTTACGACAGCCATTGGTTACAAAACCAACTCGCCATCTAACATTAATGGCGCTGAAACAAACGTCGTGCTCGCGACACAGACCACCATCTGCACCAACGGTCGCGGCACTTGGACATTAACCTTCACCAGCGACACGAATGGCATGGTAACCGCGCCGAGTGGCGTCGTTGGATCCTTTGTCTTGGATCCGAGTGTGCCCGCTCAATTTGCGAATCCAGTGACTATTGACTTTGGAACAGGCCCTGGGGGCACGGCAGGTTTCGGTCAATTCATAGACCTTAGTAGCCTTGCCATCTCGAACGTGCTTGATGGAACCGAGTTTGACGACTTCACACAGGATACCAGCTTTAACACCAGTCTCTGGAATGCGGGCTTTTCTGTAAAGGCAGGCAGTGTGATTCAAGTCTCCACCGACACGCCTTACTGGATGAATTGGACGGTTCCCGATGATGGATTCGGACTGGGAACAAAAGCTGATCTGGGCAATACGAGCATACCCTGGTCTACGCCAAATTACTACGGTGGTGGAGCGGTCACCATCTCGGGGCCGACCCAGATGGGGTTTTCGCTGAAATGGGCTTTGATTCCCACCGAGTGCCTGCCGACCGTGGACGGGACAGTGGGCGGCACGCCTTTGACACAAGGATTCTTCCAACTGTCGAGTCCGCCGCCAGCCCAGTGATGAGCGCGACAATGCGGTTTTAATTTCAAACCCAAAATTCTTGCGATTGTCCAACTAAAAGACTGGGAAAGGTTGGAACACACGGCCGCCGCGTGGTTGAGGGGTTGACCACGCGGCGGTTTTTTGCTTGGATGAACCATGGCAATTCTTTATTTTCTCACTCTTATAACTTTCGAAAAACAATGAAAAAACTCATCACCTTTTTGATCTGCATAGTGGTCGCAGTCTCGCGCCTTGCGACCGCCGCAACGTTTACTGTGGATGCGGGCCATCCTGCCGGAAAAGCAAGTCCAACTCTCTACGGTTTGATGACCGAGGAAATTAATCATTCCTACGACGGCGGTCTTTACGCGGAATTGATTCAGAACCGCGCTTTTTTGGACAATGCAACGACGCCGGTTCATTGGTCGGTTTTGGACGACAACGGCTCCGCCGCAACGATTACGCTCGATACGACCAATTCTTTCAATGACAAACTCACCATGAGCCTGCGATTGACCGCCACCAAAGCCGCGAAGGGCCAGCCGGCGGGCGTGGCCAACAGCGGTTATTGGGGCATTCCAGTGCAGCCGAACACACGCTATCGCGCGACAATTCTCGCCAGGGCCGACGCCAGTTTTTCAGGGCCGGTGACGGTTTCCATCGTGAGCGATGACGGGCAGACGATTTACGCTTCGCAAAAGTTTTCCGGACTCACGGCCAATTGGAAAAAGTTTGAAGCAACACTCAAGACGGGAAAAGTCACCCCCACGGCAGCGGCGCATTTTCAAATTACATTGGATCAACCCGGCACGGTCTGGTTCGGTTTGGTTTCGCTTTTTCCACCCACATGGAACAACCAACCGAATGGTTTTCGCAAAGACTTGATGCAAATGTTGGTGGACTTGAATCCGAAATTCCTGCGCTTTCCTGGCGGCAATTATGTTGAAGGCGATACGATTGAAACGCGATTCGACTGGAAGAAAACAATCGGCCCCATCGAAGATCGCCACGGTCATCCATGCCCGTGGGGTTATCGCTCCAGTGATGGGATGGGACTTTTGGAATTTCTCAAGTGGTGTGAAGACATGAAGGCGGAACCCTTGCTGGCGGTTTATGCCGGCTACTCGCTCAAAGGGATGCATGTTAATCCCGGCCCCGACCTCGAACCATTCGTGCAGGACGCGCTCGACGAAATCGAATACATAACCGGCGATACAAACACTCGATGGGGCGCGGAGCGCGCGAAGGACGGCCATCCGGCGCCGTTCACGTTGCACTATGTCGAAATTGGCAACGAAGATTGGTTTGACAAATCGGGAAGCTACGACGCCCGGTTCACACAATTTTTTGACGCCATCAAGGCGAAATATCCGCGGTTGAAATTAATTTCCACCATTGGCAACGATCAGCCTGAAAACAAGCGCGTCCATAGCCTCAAACCCGACATGACGGATGAGCATTACTATCGGTCCGTGGACACGTTTTTGCAGATGTCGCCAGCCTATGCCCAAAAATATGACCGCAGCGGACCGGAGATTTTCGTCGGCGAATGGGCGGCGTATGAAACCTCGTTTCCACCGTGGGACAGGCAATCGAAGAATGAGCCGCCGACACCGAACATGAAAGCGGCGATTGGCGATGGCGTGTTCCTGGCGGCGATGGAGCGCAACTCCGATCTCATCAAAATGCAATGTTACGCGCCGCTGCTCGTCAACGTGAATCCCGGCGCGCGGCAATGGCGGCCGGACTTGATCGGCTACGATGCGATTTCGGCCTACGGTTCGCCGAGTTACTACGCCATCCGGATGTTCAGCCGGAATCTCGGCGACGAAATCCTTTCCACCGCGCCACTCGAAACATCCGTCCAAGGTTCCGCGACGCGCGACAGCCAAACCGGCGAGATTTTCCTCAAGCTGGTGAATCCAGAGGCGACGACGGAACCGCTGAAAATTGAAATCAATGGAGTTGCTTCGCTTGCTTCCAAAGGCAACGCCATCACGCTGAACGGCAATCTTGAGGACTCGAATTCGTTGGATCATCCGCGAAATCTCGTCCCGGTCACAACGACGTTGCGCGGGGTCAAACCCAGTTTCACTTACAAAATGCCGCCGCACAGCATCGTTGTGCTAAAGCTGAAGACACGTTGATGCAATGCGGATTCATTGGCGTGCGGCCATTTCATCTCATGGATAAGCGAGAATGACGGCCAATCAATCGCTTGTTTTCAACTTGTATTGCGGGACACCTGCGCTTAAATGGGTGCCGGCAAAGAAAGCCGCCCTTTATGTTTCAACGCTCCACCCATGACTGGACAACTTGGCGAAAGGACGCCGGTTTGTCAGGGGTGCTATTTTGGAAGCAGTTGATCGTTCTCCTCTTGGTTGCGGTTGGCGCGGTGCAATGCGAAGGCCAAAACGGCCCGACAAACGAAGACAATGGTTTCAAAACTTCATTGCCATCCCATTTTCTGACCAACACGGTTCAATTCCAAACCTTGCCTGCAAGCGATTATTTGGATGAGTGTGCCTTCCATTTGCAGGGCGTTGTCACCCTGGTTGACACGAATCGCAATTTGTTGGTGTTGCAGGATGCGACCGGAGCGTTGGCTGTGCATTATGATTTGCAGGGCAGTGCCATCCAAGTTGGCGAGCTAGTTTCATTGGAAGGCACTAATTGCTATCCCTATGTCGTCAGTTTTCCAGCCTATCCCTACCATCCTTCCGGTTGGGAGATAAGGACATCGTTCGAGGCGCCGACGGACTGGGGAGAATATTATTTAACCCGGATGCGGGGCTGCTTGCATCCGCCGGTAACCGGGGAATATACCTTCTGGATTGCCAGTGACAATTCTTCAGAGTTATGGTTGAGTCAAAACGACCTTCCTTCGAAGGCGAGAAAGATCGCGTCTATTCCGCAATATGGCTATGTCGATCCGCACGAATGGTCCCGCTATCCTTCGCAACGCTCGGAGTCCATTCTTCTGAAGGCTGGCGCGACTTATTATATTGAAGCACTCCAAGAACAAATGACAAAGGCAGATAATCTTGCTGTTGCCTGGCAGGGGCCTGGCTTGAAGCAATCAGTTATTGACGGCCGCTACCTTGCTCCCTGGAACCAAAGCGGCGGTCCAAACCGTTTCGCTCAAACCAACGGAATACTGCGCGAATATTGGACAAACTATTCCGGCGGCGATTTGACGATTTTAGCCAGTTCAATGCCGTTTGAGTCGGCGTTGACTGTGGAGAAGTTAAAAGTCAGCATCCTTGGTAAAGGAAAGTTGCCGGAAGCCGAATTGATTTCATTCCGTCAGCCGCTGCCGCTGGAAAAAAATTTCCGCTGGGTGCGGGTCGAAGGAATCGTGAGTTTTGTAGGAATTAACGAGGACGGCGCTTTCCTTGAGCTGTCAGACGGCGAGTCGCGGATGCAGGTGCGTGTCCTGCACTGTGAGCGCGAGTTTGCGCGTAATCTCTTCAATTTGCCAGTTCGGGTCGAGGGCGTTTGCGAAGGCGGACATGACCAGGAAGGCGCGCTCGTGCCGGGCTTGTTATGGACTTCAACGGAGAAGCATATTTCCATGATCGGGCCGGGGAATACCAATCTGAACGCAATCCTGGCGGCGCAATCATTAAAGCCTGTCTTGGCCAGCACCAACCCGGTTATGGAAGGATTCTATGTAACTCACGGAGTGGTCACCTTCAACGATCGCGTGTTTGGTAAAAATTGCCTGTTTGTTCAGGGAGACACTGCGGCTATTTCCGTTTCGCTTCAGGATCGTCACTTTAAGAAGGATTTGGTGGTGGGCGAATGGTTGGACCTGGGCGGGTCATTGCGACCAGGCAAGAATGTTCCCATCATGAACCCGATGGCTGTGACGGAATTGGGCTGGCGTTCGATGCCTGAACCCATAACTCAACCGGTGCAATTACCGATGCCGGGAAGCAGAGACGGGCGATGGACGGAAATTGAGGGAGTAGTGCATTCGGTGAATACCAATGGCACGCTGTCAGTTTTTGGAAAAGATGGACCAGTTAACCTATGGGTCGGCCAAACACCGTCTAATAGTTTAAGCAGTTACGTGGATGCCAAGCTGCGTGTCCGTGGAGTTTTATCACTTACCATGCTAAATTCTCCACTATTGCTAATCCCTTCCCCCAGCTTTGTGCATGTGGAGGAGGATGCGCCTAAAGACCCGTTTGCTGTCCCGCTCTGTTCCATAGCCGAATTGCCTTCCGACACGGTGGATCCATCTTCCGTTCATCGGGCAAGGATCCGGGGTGGAGTGATATACAGCAAGGGGCGGTCGGTTTTCATACAGGACGCCTCCGGCGGCATCCTGGCCCAAGTCCCGGACAATACGCCCGTGAAAATTGGCGAAACGGTCGAGGCCGTGGGATTCCCTGCCGCAAGCAGTTCCGCTAGACGTTTGATTGAGGCTATCTTACAAGTTACTGGCAGCGCTCAACCGGTTGAACCTGATAAATTGGACATAACTGAAACCTTGTCGCCAAAGCAGAGTTACACTTTGGTTCAAGCTGCTGCCACCTTGCTCAATGAAAAGGCAATCGGCTCTGATCAAGTGCTGGAATTGGAGGAGCACCGGCGCATTTTTACGGCAACACTTTCGGATGCTCAAAATAGTCTGCCGCTCATTGCTCCCGGCAGCCGTGTTCAAGTTACCGGCGTGTTTGAAGACGGAGCCATTGATTCGCCGGTGACCGGGAAAGCCGCAGTTGAAAGCACCGCCGCCGGTTCGCTCAATATCTTGTTGCGTAATCCGGCAGATGTGGTTGTGTTAAATGGCCCTCCTTGGTGGACCTTGAAACGGACTGTGGCCTTGGTTGGCACACTGCTAATCGTGTTGGTCGTAACTCTGCTTTGGGCATATCTGCTGCGACGCCGATTGGACCGGCAGCAGGCAGCCCGGCTGGCATTTTCACGGCAAATTCTCCAAGGCCAGGAAAGTGAACGACAGCGTATAGCGGCCAATCTTCATGATAGTCTCGGACAGGATCTCCTGGTCATTAAGAATCAGGCCCGGCTTGCAATGCAACCAATGGTTGACGAAGCGGACCGGCAAAACCGCTTGAATAAGATCTCGGAAATCACTTCCCAGGCGATTGCAGAAGTGCGTCAGATCACTTATGATCTCCGCCCCTATCAACTGGACAGGCTTGGGCTGACGCAGGCGATCCGCGCCGTTGTCAGTCAAGCGTCGGAAAACAGCCCAATCCTGATCGCCACTTATTTGGATGCCATAGACGGCATCTTCGACAAGGAATCGGAAATTCACCTGTATCGGATTATTCAGGAAGCTCTGAATAACATTCTAAAACATTCTGCGGCGACCGAGGCTGCGGTCGTTGTCAAAAGTCCAAACGACCTTGTTTCGCTGTCAATCCGTGACAATGGACGCGGATTTGACGCTGACGCGGCCGGGTCTTCGTCCGTCCGGGACATCGGATACGGGCTTCGCGGAATGAGAGAACGGACGCGGATTTTAGGCGGCAGGTTTATGATTGATTCGCATCCGGCCCAGGGAACCAGCATTACCATTGAAATTCCAAAACCGATTTCCAAGACATGAACCGTGATGCGACAGTTCTCATTGTGGATGACCACCCGGTATTTCGCCGCGGTTTGCGCGAAGTAATCGAGGAAGGCGCGCGTTTTCAGGTTGTCGCCGAGGCATCTGACGGCGAGGAGGCGATGCGCATGGTTTTGGAGGCGAAACCCGGGATCGCCGTCATTGACATTGACATGCCCCGCATGAACGGACTGGAAATGGTTCGTGCCATCCGCAAGCTGGAGCTTCCGGTGCTGACGATTTTTCTTACCATGTATAAGGAAGAAGACATGCTCAATGCGGCGATGGATTTGGGTGTGAAGGCCTATGTGCTAAAGGAAAACGCCACCGACGATATTCTTGTGGCGCTGGACAGTGTGGCCAAAGGAGAAATTTTTGTCAGCCCTTCCATGTTGGAAATGAAAAAGCGCCGCAGCAACCGGGTGCAGCAGTTGCTTTTGAGCAAGCCCCAGATTGACGACCTCACCCCGGCCGAACGCCGTGTTTTAAAATTTATTGCCGAAGATCATACCACCAAAGAAATCGCGGATTTACTGCGGATCAGCGCCAAAACGGTTGAGAACCACCGCTTGAATATTTGCCAAAAATTGAACCTGCATGGCAGTCACAGTCTGTTGCGATTCGCCTTCGACCACAAATCTTACATTTAATCTGTCCTGCAAGCAGATCATGCGATTCCGCAACCGCTGTCCATAGGTGTTTCCACCTATGCGGACATATTTCAGGTCAAGGGAGAACAAAAGCGAAATCCGAATAGGTGTTGTCACCTATTCCAAATAGTTTCGGAACTGGCATAATCAAACTCGTGCCCAATAGTTGTAACCTGACGATTCGAGATACGTCCGCGTTCGCGCGCGCGATTTATCTGAACAACTTCCAATTGGCGATAACAAAAACAGCTCGAGATTTCAATCGTCGTATCGTTGTGAACCTGATTCGCAAACGTCAGCCAGTCACGCGCGCAAATCTCGCTCGCCGTTTTCATTTGCAGCGTGGCATGTGCATTCTGCCAGGGGCTTCCAGCATACATACACGTTTGTGCAGTGACGTTGCGCTTGGCTTGCAGAAGCACTTCGGTGCATATCATTTCGTTTAAGCAATGATTAATATAATAGGCACAGATGAGATTTGTTCGCGAGTAGAACATTCTAACCGTTTTAAAGTTGATGTGGAATGCCGCGCGCCGCTGGCAGGCCAGACATTCCCTCAAAACTGCTCGAAACTTGATGCCTTTAATGGAATCACCATTGACACCCGGACTCCGCATGGCCGAGCACAACGTGAAGCAACGCATAGAATTGGCAGGGCCTTGGAGCATATGCTGCAAAATCTGGACAAGCCGGTCCAGATGCCCACCCTCGGCAAACTGACTGGAGTTTCAATGTCCCATTTCTATCATTTGTTCAAACTGGCAACGGGCCGCACGCCAAATGACTTCTTTATTAGTGTTAGAATACGCCGCGCTTGCGAACTGATCCTCGGAACAGACCTGAGCGTGAAGCAGGTGGCGGCCTCGCTCGGTTATGACGATCAATTTTATTTCTCGCGTCTTTTCAAATCAGTTAATGGCTTGTCGCCGCGGGAATACCGCGTCATGGCGGCGAAATCGGAATGCTCTCCCAAAAGAATGGCATTGGATGCGTTTGAAAGAAAGACGTTTGAACCCTTGTTGCCATCCCTTTTGAACCGTAACAAAACCAGCAGAACCAGGTATTAACCAAATGCTAAGTCCAAGAAGACCGTCCTGTCCATAATCCAAACAAAACAACAAACAACAAACAACAGAACTCCATAGAACCGATGAAAACAAGATACAAACTCCATCCGCAAACCGTCTTGATGACCGCCTTGGCGGCGGCGGTTTGCTTCCTGGCTACAACGTCTGTCTTTGCCCAGACGACGTTCACTTGGACCAATCAATATGTGGCACACCTCGGAGGCAGCGGGGACATGAACCAGCCCACCAATTGGAGCCCTGTTATTGCCGGTGGCCCGAATTCAAGCACTGGACCGGACGCCAATGGCGCCTATGGTGACTTGGTTTTGTTCGACGGCCAAACGACGGGCGCCATCGCGGTGACGGAAAGTGGCGGCAACTTGTCCGCTGGCGGCGGTAGTGGCAACCCGTTGGGAGCAAGAATCGAAGTTACGGCAAATCAAACGAATCCCGTGACCATTTATTGGGCGGGTGGCACTGGGGGTGGACTGCGCATGAATTGGTTCACCGCTGATGCCGGCTCCGGAGGCTTGACTCTGGGAGATCACAATAATACTGGAAGCATCTTGGATATTGTTGGCGGCACTCTAAACGGGCAGATCCTGGGATTCACCAACAATTCAACCGTGCCCTGCGTGGTTAATGAATCTACGCGATACCGCATGGGCGGCGCCGGCTCGCATCCGTTTGTCTTTGGCGGCTCTGGCGATTGGATCGTCAATAACCACCTAAGAAGTGCGAACTCATCCTCCATCCAGGTGGATATGTTTGGGACTGGCACGATGACTTGGACCGGCACCAATGTCGGCGCGGAATCCGTCAATTGGTTTGATAAAATTGGCGCGGTCAGAGTTGGCGCTGGCGGCACGCTGATCATGAAGTCTTCCGACTTGGTGAACGCGGACGCCGGCAGCCCGCCCATCGTCAACAATGGAACGCTGTGGAAGTTTGATTACACACCCGCACCGGGAATTATCACTACGCCGGACTCCATCGCGGGCGCTATTTCCGGCGCCGGGCCGATCCAGGTGAACAACGGAGTAATCACTTTCTCCGGCGCGAGCACCTTCAGCGGCAACATCCATCTTATCGGAGGCGAGTTGATCGCGGGCAGCCTTGAAACGGTTGGTGTTTCCGGCCCGCTCGGCCAGGGCGGCACAATTTCCTTCAACGGTGGCACCCTCGGATGGAACCTGGCCAACGCCTACGACTATTCATCGCGGTTCGACACGTCCGCCGGCCAGATCTATAATTTTGACACCGGCGGTTCGAGTCCGACCCTCTTGACGGGATTGACCAGCAGTGCCGGAACGCTCACCAAAAACGGCGGCGGAACCCTCACGCTGGGTGGCACCAACACCTACACCGGGCTGACCACCGTCAGCGGCGGCGAACTGCTGTTCCAAGGCACCAAAGTCGGCAGTGGCGATATCACGGTCGCCGACAGCGCGGATCTGGGAGTGATGGAAAACGATTCACAGATTTCGCCGAACACGCTCACGTTGGGCTCAAGCACTGGCGTGTTTTTGGAATTCAACAACGTGACCAACCAAGCAGCGGCGACGCTTACGCCGAATAACTTGGCAGCCAGCGCTCCGGTCACTATAATAGTCAACAGTGGCGCGTTCCGGGCCATTGGCCAAGTCTTCCCGTTGATGAAATGGACCAGCGGAACGGCCCCGGCGGTTTCCCTTGGCTTTTTGGCCGGCGCGGGTGGTCATTTGGTGACCAATGTCAACCACGTCGAAATTGACCTGGTCATTGATAACCCGCCTTTTATTTGGACCGACGCGGCTGCTGATAATAATTGGAATACGACCAGCATTGACTGGATCTACAGCGGCAGTGCGACGGCCTGGATCAACGGTAACTACGCGCTGTTGGACGACTCGGCCGCAAGTGGAAACGTGACGCTCTTTGGCTCAATCCAGCCTACGAACGCCACGGTCAATAACAGCACCTTGACGTATGCCATCTCCAGCAGCGCCGGAAACAAGATTACCGGCCCGGGCAGCTTGACCAAGAACGGCAACGGCGCGCTCACGCTTCCTGGTGGCGCCAACGACTACACCGGCGTCACGGCAATTAGCGGAGGTGTGCTGGGCGTCGCGGTATTGGCCAACGGCGGAACCGCCAGCGATATCGGCGCAGCCGCCAGCGGCAACACCAACATCATGATCAGCGGCGGCGGCACGCTGCAATATACCGGCCCAGGCGTCAGCATTGATCGTCTGTTCTCGGTAGGGCAAAACGGCGGCACGATTGACAGCGAAGGCGCGGCTGCGCTGGTCTTCACAAACAGCGGGTTGGTTGGGATGAGCGGCAACGGTCCGCGCTCACTCACGTTGACCGGCCCCAATGCCTTGGGCGATACGCTTGCGTGCTCGATTGCGAACCATCCTGCCGGAACCACGTTGATCAAGAACGGGGCGGGCACCTGGATTTTGACCGGAACCAATACTTATGCCAATGGAACTGTGCTCAACGGCGGTGAGTTGCAGGTCGGCACGGGCGGTTCGAGCGGCACGTTGGGCGGCAGCGGCGTCGAGTCCATAGGCGGCACAAGCATTGACTTCCAACGCGCCGGCACGGTGACCGTCTTCGGCGCCGTCAAAGGCGGCTGTTCGGTGACCAGCGATGGGCCTGGCACCGTCATTCTCGCCAATAACAACAACTATACCGGCGGCACGACCATCAACGCCGGCATACTGCAAGTCGGCAACGGCGGTGGCGCCGGTTCGTTGAGTGGCGTCGGCCTCATCAACGTCGTCAATACCAACAGCATACTGACTTTTAACACTTCTGGTTCGTTCGCCTATGGCTCTGGTGCCAATGGCGTCATCAGCGGGGCGGGCAACGTGATTGTGCAAGGCGGCGGATATATCAAGGCCATCGGTGCCAACACTTATACTGGCTGGACTTTAATCAGCTCCGGCACGATCTTCCAGCCGCTTGAAGGCCAGGATGGCGGTTTGACCAGTTCTGTGGTGACGAACAACGGCACGCTCCGATTGGTCAGACAGGACGCGCTCATCACTTACGGCGGCCCCATCGTTGGGACGGGCAATGTGCAGATTGGCGCCAACAATGTTAACGTCGGCTCCATCACGCTCACGGGCTCCAATACCTATACCGGCGGCACCTTCATCGGCGACAACACGCTCATTCTGGGCGACGCTGGCACCGTCGGCGCTGGAGCGATCGTGGGCAACGTGGTGTTCACCAATAACTGGACTATTGGTCAAGACAACACTCGGACGCTCGAGTTCAACCGTCCCGCTGGCGACGACTTCACATTTAGTGGCAACATCACCACTAACTTTACCAGTCCGCAGGCGAACTTAGGCATCGTGCAGCTCAACGGCGGCAACACGATCACACTGACGGGCAACAATACTTATGGCAGCGGGACGATCATCAACGCAGGCGCGCTGGTCATCGGCAACGGCGGTTCGACCGGTTCCGTCGGCACCGGCCCCGTCACGCTTACCAGCGGCAATCCGCTGGTCATCAACCGCACTGGCAGCTTGTCCATCCCCGGTGCTGTCACCGGGTCGGGTGGAGTGACGCTGATTAGTAACGCCACGGTCACGCTCTCTTCCGCAGCCAACACCTACAGCGGTGCCACCACGGTCAGCAACGGCACGCTGGTCGTCACTTCGCTGGGCGGCGAATTGGATGTGGAAGGCGGCACGGTTATTGTGCAGGGCACCGCTTCGGTGGGCAATTTGAACGTGCCGGGCAATATGAACATTGATTCGGGAACCGTGGTGGCCACGCTGAACAAGGCGCTGTCGCCCTCGAACACCGCCTACGCGGTTTCCGGCACCATCAACTACACTGGCGGAACGTTGAAGCTTCTCACTACCGGTCGCGCACTCGCGCCGGGAGATTATTTCCAGGTCTTCAGCGGGCCGGTCACCGGCGGCGCTGCCATGCCGATCATTTCGCCAGGCTGCACCGTCTCGAACGGCCTGGCTGTGGACGGGTCGGTGACGGTGCTTACCGCCCAACCATTGCCCACCACAGTCAATGTTAGTGTTCTTTCGGGCACTAATGTTGTCCTGTCGTGGCCGGCTGCTTGGGCGGGCGGCGCGCATGTGCAAAGTCAAACCAGGGCGCTGACGAACGGTCTAAGTGCCACCGCTTGGGTCACCGTTGCGGGGAGCGACGCCTTCAGCAGCTTCACGAACGCCATCAACAAGGCGAACGTGTGCGTGTTCTATCGTCTGATCATACCTTAAAAAGAATCGAACAATCGTTTCGCCGCAAGCCGGCGGAATTCGGTCATGGGTGGCACCCGCTGTGAGGGTGCCACCCAAAAAATCTTAACCACAAGGAAGCGCAAACTGCTGATGGTGCCGACAAACGAACGGGAAACTCTGTTCCAAAGCAATCAGCAAATCTGATTAACATTTGTAGCCTTTCTTAGAGTTTTATGAAAATACCCCAAAACTATTCTTATCTGCGAAAGCCGCATTCGCCATTGAACGCGTTTACTCTGATTGAACTGCTCGTCGTCATTGCCATCATCGCCATTTTAGCGGCGATGTTGCTTCCTGCTTTGGCCAAGGCCAAGTTTCGCGCCAAAGTGACTAACTGCACTTCCAATTTCAAGCAATGGGGCATCATGGCGAATATGTATGCCTTGGATTTCAAGGAGATATTGCCGGGGAACGCATTTGCCACGCCCGCCGGCGGCGGGAATCCATGGGATATCAACGGTAATTTTCTACCCGCAGTTGCCAGCTACCAGTTCTCCGTGCCGATGTGGTTTTGCCCCGTCCGGGCGAATGAAATGGCCGCCCAGTATGCGCAGGCCCGGACTGTTTTGGGTCACGACATGACAACCGTGCAGGACTTGAACACGTTTTTGCAATACTTCGGGGCTTCATCCAATCCACAGACTGCTCTTGTGGTGATGAATCATACCCTGTGGGTGGAGCGCACGGTCAATATGGCGGGGTTCGGCGGAAGTTCACTGCCAGATCCCACGATGGGAGCAGCGGGTCCCACGGTTATCAATACTGACCCGGCCAATTATGGCTGGCCCCAGAAAACAACTGATACGGGCAGCTCCAAGTTGCCGTTCATCAGCGATGGCTGTTTTTCAGGTTACGGAACGACGGCCGATCTCAAAACGGACCATATTAACATCACCATGGCCAATAATCTTGCGGCCGAGAAAAAATCTTCAGGTCATGTCTATAACGGGTCGCTTGGAAGCCTAAGCGTGAATTTGGCCTTTATTGATGGCCATGTGGAATCTCATAAAAAACAGGTGCTTGTAGGCGTTTATCAAGCCCCTTCTGCTGGCTGGTTTTATTGATGGCCGCCGAGGTATTGGCCAGTATCTGATGAAAACGCAATGCAAACTTCATTCGTTGGGAATCTGGAATTGGGGAGCGTGTCTAGCCCCGGCGTTGCGGAGCGAGTCGCGGGTTCATCTATGCTGATCGTCAAGTGACGCGTGATATTCAAGATAATTCTGAATAGGTGTTGTCACCTATTCAAAATCATTTCGGAAGTGACATAATCAATGTCGTGCCCAATAGTTGTAACCTGACGAATCGAGATACATCCGCGTCCGCGCATGCGATTGATCTGAACAACCTCAAAGTGGCTACGACGAAAACGGCCCGGGATATCAACCGCCGTGTCGTTCTGAACCTCATTCGCAAACATCAGCCAATTTCTCGCGCGGATCTCTCGCGTCGTTCGCGTTTGCAGCGCAGCACGGTGTCGGCCATTACCGAACAGTTGATTACAGAACGCTGGGTGACCACCGGCGCTTTTGGCGATCTGCCGCGTGGCCGAAAACCAACGTTCCTCCATCTAAATGGAGACCGTGCAGGAATCATCGGCATAGACATTCGGCCGATGGAAACGACGATGGTTCTGGCAGATTTGGACATGCGCTTTCTGACGCAGGAAACCATGCCGACGAACCGCGATCCCGGCCAGTTTATCACCGAATTGTGCGAGCGAGTGCGCCGGCTAATGGATTCACATCGGCACATCTCTTTTGAAGGAATCGGCGTGGCGTTGCCGGGGCGGATAGAATTGCCCTCCAATCGCCTGGCGTTTGCTCCCAATTTGGGATGGAAACCAGTTGACTTCCGGAAGCCGCTCGAAGAAGTCTCGGGGCTGCCGGTCGCATTGGAGAATGCTGCAAATGCGTGCGCGCTGGCGGAGTTTTGGGGCGGTCTCCATCCGGAGAGCGTTCGCAACCTCATTGCCGTCACGGTTTCAGAGGGCATCGGGGTTGGGATGATACTCAATGGACAACTCGTCCGGGGAACCATGGGAATGGCGGGGGAATTTGGGCATGTGACGATTCAGGAAGACGGACCTCTGTGCAAATGTGGCAACCGAGGGTGTTTTGAAGTCTGTGCTTCGAATACAGCAGCCATGCGCTACTTCAATGAGTCTGCGATCAATAAAAGCGACAAGGAATCCACTATTGATCCCAATTTTGATTTGATCTTGAGAATGGCCGAACGGGGTGACCGCCATGCCAGTGAATCATTGGATCGCATGGCCCATTTTCTGGGTGTTGGAATTGCACTGCTGATTACCGGTCTTGCGCCAGATATGATCGTGGTGGTGGGAGAAGTAACACGTGCCTGGAGCCGAGTCGGTCCCATCGTCAACGAAGTTATCAGTCACCGGTCGCCAACGAAAGCGAAGACCCGCATTTTGCCAGGGGCTTCCGGCATGCATCCGCGTTTGCGCGGCGCCGTTGCGCTTGTCTTGCAGAAACACTTCGGGACGATAAATTTTATTTAAGCAATGACCCATACAATGGACATGGAGGAAATTTGTTCGCGACCAGAACATTCCAACCACTTGAGAGACGGCGCAGAATGCCGCACGTTGCCGATTGCACAAGGCGACGGATGTCCACTGCGCTGCTTGGGCAATTACGGCTGGCATAATTTTTATTGAAAACTGAAAAAGCCGCCACCCAACGGGTGTGCAGTTCAAACAAATCGAACCATGAAAACTAAACCTGCTAACCTCAAACCCGCCGGGCGCGCGCATGCCTTCACTTTAATTGAGCTGCTCGTGGTGATCGCCATCATCGCCATTCTCGCGGCAATGTTGCTCCCTGCTCTGGCCAGCGCCAAGGAAAGGGCCAAGCGCATTCAATGTTTGAGCAATCTAAGACAGCTCGGTCTCGGCGCAAACATATATGCCGGAGATTTTCAAGACAAAGTTCCACCGGGAAACAAAAATCTGGGCGGAGGCGGGAATAATTATGTGCAGCTCGCGATCAACGTAAACATAGTGAACACAGTGAATTCATATCTAAAGCTTCAGACCAATTCGGCTTCGTCCGCCTGGAGCTGTCCCAATCGTCCGCCGGGGCTTCCCTTTCTTGATTCTGGCAACAACCAGTATATCCTCGGTTATTGTTACATGGGCGGAGTGACTAATTGGTCCTATTCGCCGGCGCCGGGTTACACTGCCTATAGTCCTGTAAAGCTTGCCAATTCAAAACCCTTCTGGGTATTGGCGTCCGATCTAAATGCTAAAATCGTCGGCTCTAAGTGGGCGGGGAGCGTAGCGCCACAAGGTTCTGCATATTATACCGAATACGGCAACGTGCCACCGCATCCAGCCAAGAGCGGACTTCCTGCCGGGGGCAATGAAGTATTTGCGGATGGTTCGGCGAGCTGGTGCAAATTTGAAAAAATGCGCCACTTTAACAATTATCCGGGCGTGTTGGGGTCAACGGATCTTTGGTGGTATCAGGATCCGGCTGACTTTAGCGCCGCATTGTTAGCCCAGTTACCGGCTCTGCAAAAGATTCAATGATTGCCGGCCGTAAAAATCCATGGCAATTGATTTCAACCTGATTATGCAATGCAAACGACTGCCTATGCGCAATGGCGCGCCGGTGATTGCGATGCTTTTCAACTTTGTTAGAGGTCTCAAAACATGAGAGCACATAAATCATATTTTGTTCTGGCCATTTTATTGCTGACGGCGGTGGGTGCCGCTGCCGCCGATTCATCGTCGCCACCGTTCGTCAGTCCCGTGTTTGGCGACAACATGGTTTTGCAACGTGGAAAACCCATCCGCTTTTGGGGCTGGGCCAAGCCCGGCGAATCTGTCCACGTCGAACTGGCCGGCAAATCGGCCGCTGCCGCCGCCGCGGCGGATGGCCGCTGGCAGACTCAAGTTGAATCGCCCGCGCCGGGCGGACCTTACACAGTGACCATTTCCAGCAGGGGACAAACCGTGACGCTGCATGAAGTCTTGGTGGGCGATGTGTGGCTCTGTGGCGGGCAATCCAACATGGAACTTGGTCTGGCCCGCGTGGAAAACGGCGCGGAGGAAATCCAGTCCGCAAACCATCCCGAAATCCGTTTTTTTAAAGTGCAATCGCATGTCGCCTACGCGCCGGCCGCCACACCGCAAGGTTCATGGAAAATTTGTTCACCGCAAACCGCCGGCGACAACGACGGTCTTTCCGCAGTCGGATATTTTTTTGCGCGCAAGCTCCTGAACGAACTGCATGTGTCCGTCGGCCTGGTCGTGGACTGCCTCGGTGGCTCGCCGGTGGAAAGCTGGATGGCCCCGGTGACGCTCCGCACGACGAAAGATTTCGATGAGCAACTGGATGAAATTGCCCGCCTCCACGCCAAGGGCGGACCGGAATACGGCAGTTTTCTCATGCACTGGCTGGATGAATTTGACATCGGCCAGAGCAATCACTGGTCGGCGCCTGATTTCGATGACGCGAGTTGGAAGACGGTGAAAATTCCCGGTGGCTTCGGTGAACTTGGCCTGGCCGATGCGCCCGGCATTTGCTGGTTTCGCCGGGAAATCACGCTGCCCAAACCCCTGCCCGCCGGCAAGGCGACGCTGCATCTCGGCGTCATTGACAAGATGGACACGGCGTTTCTCAACGGCCACTGGGTCGGCGCCAGTTCCTGGGTTGAAAATCCGCGTGCTTATCAAATCGCCGACGGCGTGCTCAAGCCCGGCAAAAACATTCTCGTCGTGCGCATTTTCAAAAACAGACCGGCGGGCGGTTTTCTCTCCAAAGCGGACGACTTGAATTTGACGCTCGGCGACCAAACCAAAATCCCTCTCGCTGGCGAATGGAAAGGCGCGTTGAGCTTGGACGCGCGTCCGCCGCATTCGCTGCCATTGACGTATGAAAATTATCCGACGATGCCGTCGGTTTTGTTTCAAGGCATGATTGAGCCAATCGCCCCGCTTTCCATTCGCGGCGTGATTTGGTATCAGGGCGAGGCCAACTTTATGCAGGCATATCAGTATCGCACGCTGCTGCCGGCGCTCATCGGTGACTGGCGGAACATTTTTCAGCAGGGCGATTTTCCGTTTTACATTGTGAGCCTGCCGAAGTTCATGGCGCATCGCAATCAGCCCGGTTCCGACGGCTGGGCGGAATTGCGCGAGGCGCAGGCATTGACCGCGCGGACGGTGAGGAATTGCGCGCTGGCCGTCACCGTGGACACCGGCGAGGCGGACAACATTCATCCAAAGGAAAAGCAAATCGTCGGCGAGCGGCTGGCGTTGTGTGCGCTGGCGAATGAATACGGCAAGAAGATTCCTTTCGCTGGGCCGGAGTTTTCGTCGGTTGCACGATTGCCCGGCGCGCTAAAACTCAATTTCACGAACACCGGCGGCGGACTGGTCGTAAAGGGCGGCCAGCTCGGAGAATTTTCCGTGGCCGGCAAAGATCGCGCGTGGCATTGGGCTGACGCGAAGATCGAAGGCAACTCCGTCATCGTTTCATCGTCGCAGGTGCCCGAACCGCAGGCGGCGCGTTACGCCTGGCAGGCGAATCCGCAGGCAACGCTGTTCAACGGCGCGGGACTGCCGGCGGTTCCGTTTCGCACTGACGACTGGCCCGGCAACACCGAACACAACCGGAAATGACCGGGTTGTGAACGCCCGTTGATTATGGCACGTTGCGCACCGCATGGGCATTGAACTTCAATTCAACGGCCGCAAAAAGATCGTCGCGCCCGGCGTGTCGCTCTTCGACTGCGCGGACGTGCTCGGCGTCAAAGTTCCGACTTCCTGCAATAAAAATGGCAAATGCCGCGAATGCCTTGTCGAAATTTCCGAGGGCATGAACCTGCTTTCGCCGAAAACGCCGGAAGAAAATCACCTCAAGGAAAATTTCCGGCTCGCCTGCCGCTGCAAAATCGCCGCCGGTTCCGGCGTGGTCCGCTGTCACACGCTGCGGCGCGGCGAAATGATAATCGAACGGCACGCCTTTGCGCTGCCAACCGGAAGCAAAGCATGGCACCTCGATCCCGCCATCACGCGCGATGGCGACCGCATTTTGCTGGACGGTGATGAAATCGCGCGCTCGACCGCGCCGATTCACGGGCTGGCGATGGATTTGGGCACGACCACCGTGGTGGTTCGGTTGTTGAACTTGGAGACCGGCGAAGTCGTTGCCGACGCCTCGTTTGAAAATCCGCAGCGTTTCGGCGGTTCGGACGTGATGTCGCGGATTCATTTCGACACGCACGACAAGGGCAAATTGCTTCAGCGCACGCTCGCCGGATATTTGACGCACGTCATCGAGGAATTTCCCGTGGATCCGCAGACGATTTACGAACTGGTCGTCGCCGGCAATTCCACGATGCGCGACCTGTTTTTCCGGCTGGATGTTTATTCCATCGGGCAAAGTCCGTATCGCTCGCTCACCGAACTGGAAATGGCCGAAGGCAAACGAGCAACGACCAGCCTGTGCAGTTCCGCAAAAAAACTTCTGCTGCCGATTCATCCGCAGGCGCGCGTGTATGGCCTGCCGATCATCAGCGGCCACGTCGGCGCCGACGCGGCGGCGTGCCTGCTGGCAATTGATCTGGCCAACGAAACCCGCACCGTGGCCATCATGGACATCGGCACCAACACGGAATTGATTCTCGGAAATAAAAATAAAATTTTTGCCGCGTCGTGTCCGGCCGGGCCGGCGTTTGAAGGCGGCGCAATTGCGTGCGGCATGCCGGGGCTGCCCGGCGCGATTGAAAAAATCAAAATCAACGGTGATGGCTCGGTCAGCGCTGGAGTCATCGGCGATGTTCCGGCGGAAGGCATTTGCGGCTCGGGCCTCGTGGATTTGTTGAGTGAACTGTTGCGAACCAGCCGCATCAATCATCTCGGACGCTTCGAGGACGGCGAAGACAAATTTGTTTTGGACGTGAATAGTGGGGCGCCCATTTATTTCACGGAGAGCGATATCAACGAACTGGCGCAAGCCAAGGGTGCCAACGTCGCTGGCTTGCAGGTCATTTTTCACGACTACGGAATTTCGTTTGACGAACTCGACGTTTTTTATCTCGCGGGCGGCTTTGGCCGGCACCTGAACATCGAATCCTCCAAGCGCATCGGCCTGATTCCGAATCTTGACGAGTCAAAGATTGTGCAGGTCGGCAATGCCGCGATTGAAGGCGCGACCATTGCGCTGCTGTCGCGAACAAAACGCACGGAACTGGAGCAACTCGTCAAGACCGTGACGCACTGCCGGCTCGAAGCGCACGAAAATTTTTTCAATTTCTTCGTCGAAGGCTGCCAGTTCCACCCGGTTGAAACTTCGCCGGTGCCGCAATATGCCTGACCATGTTCGAGCTGATTGAAACCCGCCCGCCGCTCGACGTGCCGGAAGCCGAATATCGGCGGCTGCTCGGCTATCCTAAGAATCACGCGTTGGACGGGCGGGCGCGCGAACTCGCCGACGCGGCGCGGGCCTGGTTTTCTGCAAATGGCCGGCCTTGGATTTATGCGCGGGAAATCGGCGCAACGGAATTAACGGAAAAAAAAGTGCGCATCGGCGGCCATGAATTTTCCTCGCGCCGGCTCCACGATTCATTCTCCGCAGCGGCGGCGCACAGCGCGATCGTCGTCGCCGTCAGCGCGGGAAAAGAGTGCGAGGAAACCGCGCGCCAGCTCTGGCAGGAATCCAAGCCGGACGAATATTTTTTCCTGGAAATATTCGGCTCGGCAGTGGTTGAGCATTTGATTGCACTGGCCAGCGGACGGATTTGCGGCTGGGCTGACCGGCAACAAACGGCGGTGCTGCCGCATTTCAGCCCCGGTTATTCCGGGTGGAACATCGCGGATCAGGTCAAGTTGTGGAATTTGATCAGCCAGGACAATCGCCGCAGATTTCCCGGCGAACTCGACGTGTTCGACACCGGAATGCTCCGGCCAAAAAAGTCGCTGCTGGCCGTGTTTGGCGTGACGCGCGACGTGGAAAAAGCCCGCCGATTTTCCAGGTTGATTCCCTGCGAAAATTGTTCGCTGCCGGGCTGCCAGTATCGCCGCGCGGCTCACCGGCGTGCGCCGGTGCAATTCGAGGAAATTCGCCGGCGTGGTTAAACAAGATTCTCCATGCAATTTTGCTGCGCACTCATGGACAGATTCCAGCGTTTGAGGGATAATCGCCCGCAGCAACATGACCAAGCTGTGTGACATCAATCCCGTCGCGGGGGAAAAACTGCCGCCTGCGTTCGCGGAAAAATCCGGCATCGGCTCGCATTATGTGGACGCCTTTCTCAAGCCGATGAACGCCAAGCTGCCCGACGGCACGCGCGTCGGTTGCAAGCGCAAGGGACTGAAAATCACACTTACCGTCGGCACAAAAAAAGGCGAGGGCTTGATGCGGCGGATCGCCGTGAGTAAAGACCCCGTGATGATGTTGAGCATGGCGCTTCAGGAAGCAGCCAAGGTCGCAGGCGTGGAATTGAAAATCACGGAGACGGAAATTTTGATCGCGGCTGGAAATTGAACAGAAGCAAACGGAGAAAACGAAGAAAACAAAATTGAAAGGACTTGCATCTTTGTTTCCTTCGTTTCCTTTTGTAAAAAATTAAAATGAAAAAATCTTTGCTGGAAACATTGCGCGAAAAGCGTTTGGTTTGCGACGGCGCGATGGGCACGCAACTCATGCTCGCCGGTCTGGCGAACGGCGATTGTGGCGAGGCGTGGAATCTTACGCACCCGGAGCGCGTTCTGAAAATCCAGCGCAATTACGTCGCGGCGGGCGCGGATTGTTTGATCACGAACACGTTTGGCGGCAGCCGTCTGATGCTCAAACGGCACGGCCACGTTGACGATTTGCCCGCCATCAACCAGGCCGGCGCACGCATCGCGCGCGAGGCGTTCGACGGGCGCGAAGGATTTGTGCTTGGCGATCTGGGGCCGCTCGGCGCAATTCTTGAACCTTACGGCGATCTTCCTGCCGCCGCCGCGCAGGCTGCTTACGAAGAACAAGCGCGCGCTTTGGTTGAAGCCGGCGCGGATGCAATCATCATTGAAACGCAAACTTCGCTCGAAGAACTTGGCGTGGCGATTGACGCGGCCAAGGCGGCGGGCGCGCCGTGCGTCATCGCGTCGCTCGCCTATGATCTTTCGCAGGACAAAAGTTTTTATGTGACGATGATGGGCGTGACGCCGGAACGCGCGGCGGAATTTGCCGAGGAACGTGGCGCAAACATCATCGCGCTGAATTGCGGCACCGGCATGGACATGAACGGCGCGGCGATGGTCGCCAAGCAATATCGCGCAAGCTGCAACCTGCCCGTGATGGTGCAGCCGAACGCCGGCCTGCCGGTTCTGGAAAACATGAAGGCCGTCTATAAACAGCTTCCATCGGAAATGGAAGCGGCGGTTCCGGCGGCGATTGCTGCGGGTGCGAACATCATCGGTTCCTGCTGCGGCAGCACGCCGGAACATACGCGGGCGATCCGGAAAGTGGTCGAGGAATTTAACCGGGGACGTTGATTGCCTGCGATACTGGCTGGTGGGTCAAGTCGCGCTGCGACTTGACCTGACCGCGCAGCGGTCACTTTAAGGCGTGGTAACTTTTTAAGCACGCGAAAGATTCCGTCGCCTGACGCTGCGCTCGGCGACGGGTTTGTCGCAGCGCGACAAACTCCACCTTGCTGTCGGCCCAATCTCTGCCGGCTTCGGACAGATTCAAACCTCATTCACGGTTCCCCAATACACATCGAGTCTTTTTGAGAGATAGCGTTTTACTGCTTTCAGTAAAACTTGCGCCTCAAGTTTTTGCCCCGTCGCGATGATTTCCGGGAGCGTCATGCCGGGTCGCAGGTGAAAACTGCCCTGCGCGATGATCGGTCCCTCATCGAGGTGCATGTTGACGAAATGCGCGGTGCAGCCGGCGATCTTCACGCCGTGCTCATAGGCCTGCCGGTAAGCCTGCGGGCCGGGAAAACTCGGCAGCAGCGACGGATGAATGTTGATGATCTTGTTTTTGTAGCGCCACACGAAGTTCGGCGAAAGGATTTTCATGAACCGCGCCAGCACGACGAAATCAACCTCGTGCTCATCCAGAAGCTCCAGCGCACGCAATTCGGCGCCGGCGCGGTCTTCCCACGGCACGCAAATGAACGGCAGCTTATATTTTTTTGCGATCGGTTCGAAACTGGCGTAGTTGCCGATGACGATCGCGGGGTCGGCCACGAGCGATTTTTTGGCGACAGCCTGCGCGATGGTCTCAAAGCAGCGCGGTTCCCTGGTCACAAAAATTGCGAAACGCTGGCGGCGTTTTGGATCGGTGAAACGCACTTTGATTTCCATGCCGAGCTGCCCCGCGAGCTTTTCCAGACCGGCGCAAACCTTCGCGGAATCAAAGCCTTTTTTGGCCCACGACGCCTGCAAGGTCATGCTGAACTGTCCGCGCGTGACCTGCTCTTCAAGCGCCTCAATGTTGGCGTGCTGCTCGAAAAGAAAGTTGGTGACGCGTGCGATGACGCCGGTCTTGTCACGGCCAATCACGGTGATGGTTGCGTATTGTTTCATGAAAATAATTTCAAACCGCCGAATCGAGTTCCTTGCAGACGGCCTCGGCGACTTCGCGCGGCGAGCCGGCGCGTTCTGCGGCGTCGCTCCAACGGAAATGCGCGGCGTAAGCATCCTGTGAAATCAGTCCCTGCTTTTGCGCGGAGACATCAATGCGAATAATAAATTTTTCCGGCAAACTGACTTTCACCTCGTCAAAATCGTCCCAGGCTTTCACCTCGGAGGGGATATCCTGCCAGTAGAGGATTTGGAATTGCGACCTGGCGTTTGGATCGCGCTGTGCGCGGGATTCCTCGCGTTGCGCCTTCACTTCGTCAATGGCCTCTTTTTTGGATTTGGCCTTGGGCGGCGGACCTTTGCCGACAAAATAAAGGAACAAATCCACCGCGCTCGAAGCGTCCGCGCCGTAGCCGTCCGCGCCGATTTCGTTCGCGAACGACTGGCTGATGGGCGCACCGCCGATGGCGAACTTCTGCGGCATCCCGCGTTCCTTGTAACCGTCCACGACGGTCTTCATGTAGGTCATCGTCGTGGTGAGCAGCGCGCTCATGCCGATGATGTCGGGCTTGTGCAATTCAGTGGCGGCGAGAAATTTATCGAGGCTCTGGTCCACGCCGATGTCAATGACCGTGAAGCCCGCACCCTCGGCCATCATGCCGACCAGGTTTTTGCCGATGTCATGCAAATCGCCGCGCACCGTGCCCATCAGCAAAATGCCAGCCGGCTGCACGACCGAATCTTTCGCCGCGAGCAGCGGTTTCAACACGGCCATGCCCGCCTTCATCGCGCGGGCGGCGATGAGCACTTCCGGCACATACAAAATGTTGTATTTGAAATCCTCGCCGACGACGCTCATGCCGGCGATGAGACCCTCGGACAAAACTTCCTGCACGCTGCGGCCTTCGTCGAGCGCGGCCTGCGTCATCTCGCCGACTTCCTTGGCTTTGCCTTCGTAAAGGCATTGGTTCATGAATGCGTAATCAGGCATGGGAAAAATTAAAATTGGAAAACATCCAACAACCAACATTCAACATCGAACATCCAATGGATGAACAGCGTTCAAACATCGAGTGGCGACGAAAATTTTTGCGCCCGTTGCTCGGTGAATCCTGAAGGGATTCAAATCTATCAGCCCAGGGTTGCGAGACACGAGCTACCTTGGGTCGCAGCGATAAACGGGAACAACCCTGAAGGGGTTGCGTCAACCGGCGGCGCGAGGATGCAACCCCGTTGGGGTTGATAACAATTATGGACGGTTGACCCAGGGTAGTCCGCTGGCGCGGCCAACCCTGGGCTGAATGATGCAATCCCGTTGGGATTGTTGGAACGGGAAACATCCAACAACCAACATTCAACATCGAACATCCAGTGAACGCGCGATGAACAACCATTGGATGTTGGTTGTTCGATGTTGGATGTTCGTTGTTTTTCATTTGCTCAACCTTGGATTCTTAAAACGCAGTATTATTTTGTTCCGACTCTTGCCGCCACCAATTCTCTGCTTGTCCATCAAGGTAAGGTAGAACCTCATTTGCGGCTTTCTCGTAAGGATCGCCAAACTTGAACAGTCCACCACGGTCATATCGAAACCAATGATCGGTCTTGCTGTCCGAAGCACCTAGTCTCAAACGCTTGTTCACATGTTGAGCCGTTACTTTGTTGGGTGGAATTTGTTCACCCCAGTGCATCTTAACACCCGCCGACGAACACGCTGCAACTTCGACGACATACCCGCCTCCCCATTTATCAAACTGAAACGTGAGCAAGTGGATTCCACTGTTTGTGAGACGCCTGAAATGAGGGAATGTCCCCTTAAAGCCACGAGCTTTGAGGACAGGAACTATTTTGTCCTTCAGCGCTGCAATCATTTTTTCACGTTCTGCGGACATCGTATGTTTTGAGATTGGCCTATGATTGTTGGTGTTTTATTTCTTCCCGTTAAATTCCTCCAACGCCTTCAGCATCGCCAGAATATTTTGCTTCGGCATTCCCGGACTCGTTCCGCCGCCGACGGACAAGATCATTCCGCGGTCGCCGCCCTTTTCCAGAACGTCGAGCGTCGCCTCGCGCACTTCTTCCACGGTGCCGCGCACGCCGATTTCGAGCGGATTCACATTTCCCATCAGGCACATCCGGTCGCCGACGCGGTCTTTCACCTCGGCAATGTCCGTCTGTTTGCCCCAATTCAAAACATTGAAGCCGCAATCGGGCAGATGATCGAGACACGCCTGCACTTCCGCGTCGTTGTGATACAGCTTCACCCAGTCCGCCGGGAATGCGTCGCAGATGCGCTTGAGATACGGATGACAAAATTCCATGTAATGATCCTCGTTCACGAAGCCCACGATGTCGTCCAAAAGGAAAATGCCTTCGACCGTGTTGCCGAGCGCTTTGTGTTGCGCCTTGAGCCAGTCAATCGTCAGGCGCGTCGTGAGATCGAGCAGTTTGTGCGCCCACTCGGGTTTTTCCACGAGGTCAATCATCAAGTCCGTCGTGCCGCGCACAAAACCTGCCGTGCACATCGGCCCGCGCGACGTGACGAACGGCTGCACTTCGCCGAGATCCGCGATGCGCTGACGGTGCATCCGCATCCGGTGCAGCGTCATCGCCATGAACGCGTCGTTCTCCACTTCGTATTCGGGAAATTTCTCGATGTCCTCGATATGGTAGAGCGTGTGATATTCGCTCGGAGTGTTGTCCTCCCAGAATTTTATTTTCGAGCCGAGCGCCGAAGGTTCCGCCGCCATGCCGTATTCCATCCACCACGACGGCACCATGATGATGTCGGGGAATTCCTCATTGATTTTCTTGTTCGACTGGAACCACAGTTCCGGGTCGAGGAAATAATCCATGTGCTTGATGCCGAGGTGGCCGGGAATCCACGGGCTGTCCACGATCATCGCCATCGGAATCTGGTCGAGTTTTTCCATCCGCGCCGCGCGTTTGAAAATGTCCCATTGTTCAGGTCTCATGCAATGATTATTTTTCAGGTTAAACCGGGCATCATCAAGCCGGAAGACGCCGTTTTGGAGAATTCTCCATGCAATTCACATAATTTTCCATTCCGTGCTTGCGGCAGATGCGTTTTAGTGGACACGCTCTTGAAAATCATAACGACCATTGCGATGAAAGCATCTTCGCGTTTCTTTTTTTTCCACCCGACGCGCTGCTGCGTTTTCTGTTTGTCCAGGCCATCGGCGTGGCGGCCGGTTTCACGAATCCGGTTGTCTCTGGTTTTTAGCCCGACCTCAGAACCTATGAAAAAATTCCTCGCTGTCATTTTTGTTCCGCTGGCGCTGGCCGCTGGCTGCGCGCACCTGACGGACCGCAACCGGCATTGGGTCGGCACCTGGGGCGCCTCGCCGCAACTGACGGAACCGCGAAACCTGCCGCCGCCGCCCGGTTTGTCCAGCAACACGCTGCGCCAGGTGGTTCGCGTTTCCCTCGGCGGAAAAAAACTGCGCGTGCGTTTTTCCAACGCCTTTGGCGACGGGCCGCTGACGCTGGCGGCGGCGCGCATGGCGGTGTCGGCGGGAGACGGCGAGATCAAAACCGAAACCGAAAAGACGCTGACGTTTGCCGGCCAACCGGCCGTGACAATTCCGGCGGGAGAAATGATTTTTTCGGACCCGCTTGAATTTGATCTGGCTCCGCGATCCGATGCCACCGTCACGATTTTTTTTCACGAAACGCCGCGCAACGTCACCGGGCATCCGGGTTCCCGCGCGACGTCTTTCCTGGCTGCGGGCAACGCCGTGTCGGCGGCGCAACTGCCGGCGGCGGCGGGAATGCAACACTGGTATGTTTTGACCGGCATTGACGTGCTGGCGAAAAATTCCGCGGCGGTAGTCGTGGCGTTCGGCGATTCGATCACGGACGGACACGGCTCGGAGAACGACAAAAACAACCGCTGGCCGGATGATCTGGCAAACCGTCTGCAAGCCAACGTTGGCACCAGAAATATCGCGGTTTTGAACGAAGGCATTGGCGGCAATGCCGTGCTGCGCGGCGGATTGGGGCCGACGGCGCTCTCGCGTTTCGACCGCGACGTGCTCGGCCAGGAATCCGTGCGCTGGCTGATTGTGCTGGAAGGCGTCAACGACATTGGCGGCAGCCGTGGAACCAACTCAACGGTGGCGCAGAATTTGATGGCCGCGTTCCAAACCCTGGCGGACAAAGCGCACGCGAAAAAAATCCGCGTGTTCGGCGCGACCCTCACGCCGTTCGGCGGTTCCTTCTACGACAGTCCAGCCCACGAAAACGCGCGGCAGACGTTGAATGAGTGGATTCGCACCAGCGGCAAGTTCGATGCGGTGATTGATTTTGACGCCGCACTGCGCGATCCGCAAAATCCTGCCAGGTTTTTACGCGCGGCGGACAGCGGCGATCACTTGCATCCCGGCGTGAAAGGTTATCAAATGATGGCGGACGCCATTGATTTGAAATTGCTTGAAAATTAATTATGCGAACCACCGTGTTCTTTCTTGTCATCATCGGCGCGCTGCCGGTTGTCACCGCGCCGGCGCAGCCCGCCGATACGAACCTGCCCGCGCCCATGAACTGGACCGCGAATCAGGACCATCAAAACATGATGGAGCAATTGGGCATCAAATCGCTGCGACCGGGTGCCGACGGCAACAACCGGCAGGCGCCGAATTTTCAAAACACCGACGAGGCCAGGGCCAACCCGCATCCGAATTTGCCCGATCCGCTCACGTTGAAGAACGGAGAAAAAGTCACGACGCCGGAAATGTGGTGGCAGCAACGCCGCCCGGAAATCGTCGGGGATTTTGACCGGGAAGTTTATGGCCGCGTGCCGGCCAACGTGCCGAAGGTGACTTGGAAAATCGCCAGCACCGTTCACACCAACAACGGCGGCATTTCCGTGATCACGAAACAGCTTGTCGGCCACGTGGACAATTCAACGTATCCGCTGATTAACGTGGATATTTCGTTGACGCTTACCACGCCCGCCGATGCCGCCGGGCCGGTGCCGGTGATGCTGGATTTTGGTTTCGGAAATTTCGTCGGCTTCGGCGGACGCGGACGTTTCGGCGGCACCAACGGTTTTGGCGGAACGAATCGCCTCGGCGGCACAAATACTTTTCGCCGTTTCGCCGGATTTGGCGGTCCGAACTGGCAGCAGTTGGTTTTGTCCAACGGCTGGGGCTGCGCGGTGATTGTGCCGACGAGTTATCAGGCCGACAACGGCGCCGGCCTCACCAAAGGCATCATCGGCCTCTGCAACCAAGGCCAGCCGCGCAAGCCGGACGATTGGGGCGCACTGCGGGCGTGGGCCTGGGGCGCGAGCCGCGCACTGGATTATTTTGAGACCGATGCCGCCGTGGATGCGAAGCAAGTCGGTATCGAGGGATTGTCGCGCTACGGCAAGGCGACGCTGGTGACGATGGCTTACGACCAGCGATTTGCCATCGCGCTGGTCGGTTCATCGGGCGAAGGCGGCGCGAAATTGTCCCGGCGCAACTGGGGCGAGTTGGTGGAAAATCTGACCGGCACCGGCGAATATCATTGGATGGCGGGCAATTTTTTGAAATATGGCGGCCCGCTGACATCCGGAGATCTGCCGGTGGACGCGCATGAACTCATTGCCATGTGCGCGCCGCGACCAACATTCATCAGTTACGGAGCGTCTTCCGGTCCCGGTGCGGAAGGCTCATGGGTGGACCAGCATGGCAGCTTCATGGCGGCGGTCGCCGCCGGCCCGGTGTTCCGGCTGCTCGGCAAAAAAGATTTGGGCACGCCGGGAAATTATCTGACCGATCCAATGCCGCCGGTCAACACGGCGCTGGTTGACGGTGAGCTGGCGTGGCGTCAGCACGACGGCGGACACACTGATGGCCCAAACTGGCCGGCGTTTTTGAAATGGGCCAACAAATATATTCATGTTGCCAACCCGCCATCCGCTCCGCCAAAATAAATTCAAACGCAGCACGCGCTTTCACGCTCAAATCGCAAAACTACAAACCTCAACACCAAAATATGAAAACTGAAAAACTGCTATCACATCGCCTGAACATTCTTTCCAGCGCCGCACTTGCGGTGCTGCTGCTCGCCGGCTGCCAATCCAAGCCGGAAAAATCCAGCCAGCTCGAGCCAGCACCTGCATCCGCGACGAGTGCGGCGCCCGCAGCTCCGTCCGCTGCCCCGGGCGTTGCTGCTGCCGCGTCTGCCGCCACGGCAACGCCAGAAATTTCGCTGCCGATTCGCATCAAGGCCGACGCCACCGAAGGTTTCACGGACAGCAGCGGCAACCAATGGCTGCCCGACCGCGGCTTCGCTGGCGGTGACACGGTCGAGCGACCGGACTTGACGATCACCAACACGGCGGATCCGCAAATTTATCGCTCCGAGCGTTATGGCATGACGAGCTTCACCCAGCCGCTGCCCAACGGCAAATACATCGTGAAACTGCATTTTTGCGAAACCTACGACGGCATCACCGGGCCGGGCCAGCGCGTGTTTTCTTTCAACGTGGCAGGATATGAATTCAAAGATTTTGACGTGTGGGTGAAGGCGGGCGGACCGCTCCGTGCGTATGTCGAAACCGTGCCCGTGGAAATCACCAATGGCAAACTGGAGATCACTTTCACGCCGAACGTCGAAAACCCGCAGATCAACGGCATTGAAATCATTCCATCCACCCAATGAAAAACGGTGCGGCGACACTGGCCTCATTTTCGACATCGAGTCTTTCGGGCAAAAGAAAATTTCAACCTGCCCTCGGTGCAATCCTTGAAGCAGCCGGTTTGGTCTCCGTAGGCGCGGGCATTCCGGATTCAAAATCATCGGGCAAATCTTCCGGCAACAAAGTCGTCAGCGCGTCGCGGTCGCATTGGCCGCTGCTGACCAGGCGCGTGCTTTGGTTGCGCACGGCGGACTCGAACAGGTTCCGCATCTCGCGCGCGTTGCCGAATTGGGTGTTGCGCGCGGCGTGCAGGCGGTTGCAGATGGCCAGAACTTTTTTCTCCGTTTCCGGCGAGCAGACCAGCCCGCTTTGCGCGGCCATGCGATGGAAAATTTCCGCCAGTTCCGCCGGCGCGTAATCGGGAAAGTTGAGATAATTTGTGAAGCGCGATTCGAGGCCGGGATTCGACGCGATGAATTGCTTCATCGGCTCGTTGTAACCGGCGGCGATGACGATGAGCCGGTCGCGGTCGTCCTCCATCCGCTTGAGCAAAGTTTCAATTGCTTCGCTGCCGAAATCTTCCGCGCCGCGTCCGGCCAACGCGTAAGCTTCGTCAATGAAAAGAATTCCGTCGAGCGCCGAATCAATCATCGCGTGCGTGCGCACCGCCGTCTGCCCGACGTATTCGGCCACGAGCCGCCCACGATCGCATTCGACGACGTGGCCGCGCCGGAGCAGGCCGAGCGATTTGTAGATGCGTCCCATCAGCCGCGCGACGGTCGTTTTGCCGGTGCCGGGATTGCCGAAAAAAACGCCGTGCAAACTCGCCTGCACCACGGGCAAATTTTGTTGCCGGCGCAGCACCTGCATCCGCGCAAAATTCGTGGCGCGATGAACTTCGTTTTTCACCGGATCGAGGCCGACGAGCGCATCCAGTTCCTTGAAAATGGCGGCGAGGTCTTCCTCGCTGACACCGGGATCGGCGGCGCGCACGGTGAAGTCCACGGCGTATTGCCGCGAGACTTCGGTGAACTGCGCGGAGACGACGGCGGAGCGGCGGCGGCAGGCGGCGGACATTTCATGATCCATGTTCGCGAGCGTCATCACGAGCGTCTGCAACGTCTGCCGGACAAATTCAATCGTCACCGGCTGCAAACCGAGATCCAGCGTGTGACGCGTGAACAATCCGAAGATTTCGTCCAGCCCGTATTTGTCCACCGGCTGCAACATCGTTTCCACGCGTTCCATTGCGCGGCGTCCGCCTTTCTCAAACCATTTCGTGAACGCATCGGTGTTGCCGTTGCTGGCGGCGTAACCGGATTCAATCAACGCCAGCGCGTCGTCCGCTTTCGCGGCCAGGCCCGCGATGCAAATGGACAGCGCGCCATAAGCCTGCAAGTTCGAGCCGTCGGTGGCCAGCCGCTGCCACAACGCCAGCGTCAGCAGCCGCAGCAAACTGTGCAGGTTGTCAATCAAATCAAATTCCTCGTCCTCGATGCGTTTCACCGTCATCAGCGGCGGCGTGAGAATTTGCACGCACTCGATCAGCAGTCGCAGTTGCAGCAGGCTGCGCAGGATGGCTTCTTCCTTGGCGGTTTCGTAATTGAACACCGACGCGCGCCAGTCGGCGTGGCGCATCAATTGCAGCACCTGCCGCGAGTGCGACTCGATGCTGTTGCGCAGGCGCAGCGCATCATCGGGCGAGAACAGCGACTGCGACTGGTAAAAATTCAGCAGGTAATCGGTCGTCATGCCGTCCAGCTCGGTCAAATCCTCGGCCTTGAACGAAACGGTGCGGCTGGTCTTGGGATTGCGGAAGAGCGTGGTGAGAATCGAGCCGGGCAGGAACGTTTCGTGCAGCGGCAGCGGCGGACGCGACGGCTCCTTCACACGCGGCAAATTGGCCGGCGCCTGCGTGACCGACTCGAGGTCGCGGGAGCGGCGCAGAAATTCCTCCAGCCGCTCGCGCAGTTTGGCGTCGTCGGATTCGGGTTGGCGGTTCGTGTCCATGCGGAACGATTTTCGATTCGAGAACAGGCAAGTTGCCACTGGCGCGATTCGGAAGGCAAGCTTGGAGTTCGTTTTGCCGCTTGTCAGTTTTTGAAGCCGGTCGTATCTTAGCCTCATGCAAGCGGTCGAATTCATGTCCGAAGTCACCGAGCAAGGGGAACTGCCCGTGCCGCGTCATCTCGCCGACACATTGCCGCACGCAAAAAACGTGCGGGTGATTTTGCTGTATCCTTCCGACGCCACGGATGATGCCGACTGGGCGCGCCTGACCGCGGCGCAATTCCTCAACGGCTACGCGCCCGGCGACGCGATCTACGACAAGGAATAGCGTGGCTGACTTCCGAACGGGCGCGGTGATTTTGATAAATTTTCCGTTCACGGACGGGACTTCAGCGAAGAAACGTCCGGCCTTGGTTCTCCTCGACAGCGGCGACAGCGATTTGTTGCTCGCGCGCATCACCACCCAACCTTCCGATTCGCCGTTTGACTGCGAACTCAAGGATTGGGTCAAAGCCGGGTTGAAAACGCCTTCATTTGTCCGCCTGCACAAACTGGCGACGCTGGAAAAGAAACTCGTTCAGAAACAACTTGGACTTCTGAGCGCAGCGGATTCTCAACGGGTTTTGGAAACTTTGCAGAAAGTGAACCGGCAGATTTCGCAGCCATAAACATTATGGCCACGCTCGTTTTCGACATTGAGACCACCGCGCTGCCGCTCGAAAATTTCGACGAAGCACAGCAGGAATATCTTTTCCGCGAGACGGAAAAGCTCGGCGATGAAATTTCCAAAAACGCCAAACGTGAGGAAATCACACGCTTCATGTCGTTATGGCCGTTCACGTCGCAAGTTGTTTGCATCGCCATGCTCAATCCAGAAACCTTGCGAGGACAATCACTTTTTGTCGCCGAAGATTTCGAGGAAGTTGAAGAAGCCGACGCACCGGTGAAATTCATTCCCTGCGCGGACGAAGCCGAACTTCTAACACAATTTTGGGACGCGGCGAAAAAATTCGATTCCATCGTCACCTTCAACGGCCGCGGCTTCGACGTGCCGTTCATCTACCTGCGCTCGGCGCTGCTCAACGTGCCGATCACGAAAAAAAACTGGCTCGGCTACCGTTACGCCACCGAACCGCACTGCGACCTCGCGGAGCAGTTCACCTTTTACAGCGTGAGCGGGCGCGACGGCGCGGCGCGGCGCTTCAACCTGGATTTTTACTGCAAGGCCTTCGGCATCGCATCGCCCAAGAGCCACGGCGTGACCGGCATGGACGTGGGCGCGCTGCTGGCCGCCGGAAAATTCCGCGACATCGCCGAATACTGCCTGCGCGACGTCCGCGCCACCGTGGAGCTTTACAAAATCTGGAAGGAAAGGCTGGCGGGGATAAAATGAAAATTTTTAAGCAGATAATCAAAGGAATGCTCGTCGCAATCACCGGTGCTTTTGCATGGGCAGTGTTGGCATTTGAATTGAGCGAAAAAGGCTCTGGCGAAAGCCGTTTATTATTTTGCCTTTGGATAGCCCCGCTTGCCGCCGCTTATGCGGTTTTAATTACAAGTTGGTTTGTTCTTCCAATTGGAGGTTTGCTCGGTGTAGTCACGCCTTTAACCATCCGAAACTGTTCAAGAAATCAGGCATTTGTGCGAGGATTTTTTCTTGGCGTCTGCGTCGGCTTAATAGCAACCACACTTACGACAATTTTCATGCAGTGGCCGGAGATTTCTGGCAATGCGACGATTGTGGACAGACAAGCGTATTTTAGATTGGTGCGCGGCGAATTCATTGGTTACTTAACAATGCTTCCAATTTGTGCAATATGGATTGGAGCTTGGGCTTGGCGTTTAGCTAAAAAATAAAAATTAGCCAAATGTCCACGCTCATTTGCTTCGCCCTGAAAGAAGAAGTCGCGCCGTTTCGGAAAATCGCCGTCAGTTGACTAAAGGCAATCGTCGCTTAAACTTGAAAACATGAATATCAATGACATTCAAACAGCGGTGAAGGAAGGCATCCCATTTTTAATCCGAATGGCGGATGGCGAGAAATACGAAGTGACCGACCACTTGAAAATCGCGCTCGGTAAAACGCGGATTGTCGTCATTGATAAACATGATCTCGCGCATGTTTTGCCCTTGCTTACAATCACGGGCATCAGCTATTTGAAACCCGCGAGATAATTGGCTCATCGCACACTCCTCTGCTTCGCTCTGAAAGAAGAAGCCGCGCCGTTTCGGAAAATCAGACACGAATTGCATGGATTATCACGGATTGAAAACGAATCCGTGTCAAAACTTGTGTTTCAACGCTTGCGGTCTGAAAACATCCGCCGTAGTTTGACGCCATGAAAGAACTGGTGTTTGAAGTGACGCAGGAAGAGGACGGCGGTTATTGCGCCGAATGCCTCACGGAAAACATCTTCACGCAAGGCGACACTTGGGACGCCGTGCGCCAAAATGTTCAGGAAGCCGTGCGCGCCTATCTTTTTGACCAGCCGCAAACTCCGCGCCGCATCCGGCTGCATCTGGTGCGCGATGAGATTCTGGCCGGCGCATGAAAGTCCCGCGCGATTTGAGCGGCGCGCAATTGGTTAAAGTCTTGTGCCGCGACTGGAATTATCGCGTCATGCATCAAGAAGGCAGCCACATCATTCTGCAAACTGACGTGCCGGCGCATCAACGGCTTTCCGTTCCGAACCACAATCCACTGCGCGTTGGCACACTTAATAGCATTGTGCGCGCAATATCCAGCCACAAAGGCGTCGAACGCTTGGAATTGTTGGACGCATTGCGTTGATTACAATGCTTACGTTAATTTGCTTCGCCCTGAAAGAAGAAGCCGCGCCGTTTCGGAAAATCGCAGCGGGCATCGGCTTGCATCGAGGCCACCATGTTTCAATTTTGCTCACTGGCATCGGACGCCAGAATGCTGAAAAAAACCTGCACGAATTTCTAGCTGGTGGGGCGAGCGTCCCCGCGAGCCGCGAACACACTTCGATTTGCCAAGCCCGGCTCGCGAGGACGCTCGCCCCACCGGATTTGGTGCTGACCTGCGGTTTCGCCGGTGGACTGAATCCAGATTTGAAACTTGGCGAAGTCGTTTTTGCACTCTTAAATCGGAGGGACGAGTTCCACGAGTCCCAAACTGAAAAAGAGATTGCGGATTTGATTGGGGACTCGCGGAGCTCGTCCCTCCAAGAGAAGTTGATCGCCTCCGGTGCGAAGCCCGCAAAATTTTTCTGCGCCGACCGGATCACCACGACCGTCGCCGAAAAGAAAAAATTGCGCGCCGAAACCGGCGCGGACGCCGTCGAGATGGAATCGGCGGCGATCCACGCCGTCTGTGCGGAGCGCGGAATTCGCTGCGTCACTGTCCGCGTGATTTCCGACACGGCGAATGAAAATTTGCCGCTGGATTTCAACGCGCTGGCCAAGCCGGACAAAAATCTGGATTACGGCAAATTATTTCTGGCCATCGCCAAATCGCCCGGAAAAGTCGGCGCATTGCTGGAGTTGCAGAAGAAAACCAAATTTGCGGCAGAGCAGCTTGCCGATGTGCTGGCTGAAATCATCGCGTAGGACAGGCGTCGCGCCGGTCTCCATCTTCAAAAATTAGAGACAGGCGCGACCGCCTGTCCTACCGAATCAGTTGATTTCCTGCCGCGTCGTTTTGCGAATGACTGGCCGGCGGCGCAGATTTTCCCTTCGCGTGCTCACTGTAGCTGATGAACCCCGCGCCCAGCACAATCAGCACCACGCCGATCCAGCGCACTGGCGAGACATGTTCGTTCAGAAACCACCGCGCGGCGAAGGTCGCAAACACAAAGCTCAAGCCCGTCAGCGGCCAGAGAAAACTGATGTCGCTCCTGGCCATCAACACCAGCAGGCCGATGAAAAACAGCGCTTCAAAAAAAATGCCGAGCCAGATCATCTGGCTGGTCAGGCCCGACTTGACGATGCGGAAAATCTCGGCGGCAGTGTAGCCGTTGATGTCGCCGATCTGGTTGATGCCTTTTTTCAGCAGCACCACGCCGGCGGATTCGCAGACGAGGCCGGCGAGTAAAATTGAAAGCAGTTTGATCATAAATTTTTTAGGGCGGTCCATGACTGTCGCCGTAATTGAACGGCATCCGCAAGGCGCCGCTACAAATCCTGGTGGCGAATCAGTTCAATGCCGAGTTTTTTAATCTGTTCCTTCACGCGCGGGCTGACGAGCGCATCGAATTCATGCTTAAATTTGTCGGGCGACGGGTGCGAGTAAAGCTCGGAATCGCCGGACGGCAGTTCGGGCAGCAGCTTCAAAATGTAATCCTCGTCCACGCGTGAATCTTGCAACAAACCAAACGTAATCTGCGCGTGCTTGATGCCGCGCTGGCGGAGCGGTTCGCGGGCGCGGTGGGAAAGCCATTCATAAATTGCCGCGTGCGAGGCACGATAAAACCAGCGGCCACCCGTCATGCGCCGGCTGCGCGAAAGACAATCGTGCGTCAGTCGCAAATGTCGGATGCGGAGTGTGTCCGCGTCGTCCATCAGGATTTTGAAAACGACGGGATGGAGGTGCAGGTGCAAATGGCCGTTGACGTGATCCAGTGGCAAACCGGTGGCGCGGAACTTTTCAAACTGCGCGTGGATTTCGGCGCGGAGCTGTCCGCGCAGGCTGCGTTTGAAAAAATAATTTACGCCGGCACCGACGGGTGAGCTACTGAATTCGCCGCGCGCGTTGACGAGGCCGGGGATTTTATCCGGCGGCAGCGCGGAATGGCCCATCAATAAGGTCAGGTGCAAACCGACGCCGAGTTTTGGATTTTCTTCCGCCAATTTCACTGCTTCGTCAAAGCCCGGTTCGTTCACCATCAGGCTGGCCGTGGTCAAAATGCCTTCCTGGTGCGCGCGGACGACGGCTTCGTTGACGGATTTTGACAAGCCAAAATCGTCGGCGTTGACAATCAGCCGTCGCTTTTCAGAACTGGCCATAGCTGGATGAAGTTGAGCCAGCCACGAAACGGAACCACGAACCAAGAATCAGTCCGAGCTTGTGCGGCCTGCTCAATTTCAACGGTCGCGCGCCGAAGACATCAAATTTTCCGCGCTCCAGTTTTTGCAGCAGCTGCCAATAGACCGCGCCCATGAGTTCGGCGGCGACCATTGATTTGCGGTCTTCCGGCGGGAGGGTCTTTTGCGCGAGCTGATAAAAGTTTTTTGCACGGCCGGCGAGACTGCTGGCGAGTGCGAAATAGCGGCCGGAATATTTTGAATCCAAAATCTCGGCCTCGCTGACGCTGAACTTTTTGAGTTCGCTTTGCGGGAGATAAATGCGGCCGCGCGCGGCGTCGTTCTTCACGTCGCGCAGGATGTTCGTGAGTTGAAGCGCCTTGCCGAGATAAACGGCGTAGTCGCGGGTCGCGGGATTTTGGTGGCCGAAAATCTCGATGCTCAACAAACCGACGACGGAAGCGACGCGGTAGCAGTAGAGTTCTAGCTGCTCGAAATTTCCATAGCGCAGCGTGTCCAGATCCATTTCGCAGCCCTTGATGAGTTCGTCGAAGAGCGCGAACGGCAGTTTGAATTTTTGGATGACGGGCTGAAATTCCTGATTGAGAATGAAATCCGGTTTTTTATTTTCACAGGCGCGGCGGATGTCCTCGCGCCACGCCGAAAGTTGTTCGCGGCGTTTTTCGGCGGGGACGGAATCTTCATCGGCCACGTTATCCACGGCGCGGCAGAAGGCGTAGAGCGCGGCCATGGCGTCACGTTTTTCCCGTGGCAGCAGGATGAAAGCCAGCGCGAGGTTGGAGGCGCTTTTCCGGGTGAGCGCGCGGCTGTGCGGCAGGTTCACGGTCCGGGCAGTGGCTGGTTGGGGTCGCGCTTCGGCGGCAGGCCGCCGGTCTGGGCCAGCGTGGGATTGATGGCGCGACGGTGCCGGCGCTTGCGCCGTCGGTGCTTCGATTTTGAGCCTCTTAACACCTTTAACCAGACGACAAAACCGCCGATGGCCACGCAGACCGGCAGCAGGATGGCGATAAAAATCAGCCAGGATATTATCGGGCTGTCAGCATTGGGCAGATAAAATCTTTTCATCAGTCGGCAACAACTTCGCCACCGTCACTGGCGGCGGTTTTCATGTTTAATCTTTGCATCCGGTAACGCAATGAATGCCGGGTCAGCTTAAGCCGTTCCGCGACGCGTGTCAGGCTGAAATTATTTTGCTCCAGCATGTTTTGAATCAATTCGCGTTCGAGGCGTTCCAGCGCCAGGTCGAGCGATTCGCCCGCCGCGACCGCGACCGGCGCGTCTTTTTGCAGGCGCGCCTCGACCGAAAAGTCCGGCAGGCTGGACGGCAGAACTTCGCGGGTGGTTTCCAAAATCAAGGCGCGTTCGACGGCGTTGCGGAGTTCGCGGACGTTGCCCGGCCAGCGGTGGGCGAGCAGTTTCTGCCGCGCGGCGGCGGTGAAACCTCCGATGTTTTTATTGAGGGCGGCCCGGAATATTTTTAGAAAATGCTCCGCCAGCAAAACCATGTCCGGCCCGCGCTCGCGCAAGGGCGGCAGATTGAACTGCACGACGTTGAGCCGGTGGAACAAATCCTCGCGGAACTCGCCGGCGGCGATGGCTTTCACGATGTCGCGGTTCGTCGCGGCGATGAGGCGGACATGCACGCGCAGTTCCTCCGTGCCGCCGACGCGCGTGAACGTGCCGTCCTCCAGAAACCGCAGCAGCTTTGCCTGGAGCGGCTTGCCCATGTCGGCGATTTCATCGAGAAAAATCGTG
>Ga0075522_10000013_pt1 | contig 106348 bp, 103 predicted proteins | sample NGEPerA_FD_74796 | JGI IMG/M metagenome (GOLD analysis project Ga0075522, IMG submission 74796) | Arctic peat soil microbial communities from the Barrow Environmental Observatory site, Barrow, Alaska, USA - NGEE PermafrostL2-A | ecosystem: Environmental > Terrestrial > Soil > Wetlands > Peat ... | reverse complement strand
GGCGCACATCGCGCAGGGCTCGGCCGAGGCATAAATCGTGCAGTCGGCGAGCTCCTCCGGCTCATAGGCCTTGCAAGCGGCGGTGGCGAGCAGCCGTTCGGCATGCGCGGTCATGTCGCCGTCCGGCATGAAGTCGTTTTGGGCTTCGAGCAGCGCATTATGGCGGCAATTTAGCGGAGGCGGAGGGAGTGTGTCATCATCGACGGATGGATGAGTTCGCCGGCCAAATCGACCGCCTGACCCGCGCCATCGGCCGCGCCGCCGCCTGGCTGGTGCTCGCCGTGGTGCTGTTGCAGTTCGCGCTGGTGGTCGCGCGCTATGTCCTCGGCTTCGGCTCGATCTGGCTGACCGAGACTGTAATTTATGCCCACGCCTCGTTATTCATGCTGGCCGCGGCCTGGACGCTACAGGCGGGCGGCCATGTGCGGGTCGATGTGTTTTATGCCGAGGCCGCGCCACGCACGCGCGCGCTGGTCGATCTTGTCGGCGCACTCATGTTGCTGCTGCCCTTCACGCTGGTGTTGTTCTGGCTGTCGGTGCCCTTCGCCGCGCGCTCCTGGGCGGTGCTGGAGCGCTCGCAGGAAACAAGCGGGTTGCCATTCGTCTATTTGCTCAAGACCGTCATCCCGGTTTTCGCCGTGCTGATGGCGCTGCAAGGCGTGGCGCAGGCGATCCGGGCCGTCCGGAGATTGCAAGGGCGGGGCGATGCCGCTTCCTGAAACCCTCTCCATCCTTTTGATCGTCGCCGTCATCGCCGCGCTGATGGCCGGCTATCCGGTGGCGTTGACGCTCGCCGGCGTGTCGCTCGCCTTAGCCGCGATTGGCCACGCGCTCGGCGCGATGAATTTTTCCATCCTGGGCGCGCTGCCGCAACGCATCTTCGGCGTGATGACGAATGACGTGCTGCTGGCGATCCCGTTGTTCATCTTCATGGGCGTGATGCTGGAGCAATCGCGCATCGCGGAGACGCTGCTCGAACGCATGGGGCGGCTGTTCGGCTCGCTGCGCGGCGGCCTTGGTTACTCGGTCGTGCTGGTCGGCGCGTTGCTGGCGGCCTCCACCGGCATTGTCGGCGCGACCGCGGTGACCATGGGTCTGATCATGCTGCCGGCGATGCTGCGGCATGGTTACGACCCGCGGCTGGCGGCGGGCACCGTGGCGGCCTCGGCGACGCTGGCGCAGATAATTCCGCCCTCGACAGTATTGGTCGTGCTCGGCGACCAACTCAACAATTCCTACCAGGCCGCGCAACTGGCGGAAGGAAAGTTCGCGCCGAACGTCATCTCGGTGAGCGATTTGTTCGCCGGCGCGATTTTGCCGGGGCTTTTGCTGGTCGGCCTGTATCTCGCCTATCTGATCGCGGTCGCGTGGCTTCGTCCGGCAAGTTGTCCGGCGGTTACCACGGACGGACCCCCTGCCGGCGGAATTCTCGAAGCGCTGCTTGCGCCCATCTTACTGATCGCCGCCGTGCTCGGCTCAATCCTCTACGGCGTCGCCACGCCGACTGAAGCCGCTTCCGTCGGCGCCGTCGGCGCCATGCTGCTCGCCTGGCGCAAGGCGCCGCTTGGCGCGCTGCTGCGGCCGGTGGCGGAAAAGACCACGCAGATCACCAGCATGATCTTTCTCATCCTGATCGGCGCGACCTTGTTCAGTCTCGTTTTCCGCGCGCTCGGCGGTGACGATCTCGTGCAGCGCGCGCTCACAAACTTGCCGGGCGGCGTCGACGGCGCGCTCCTGGCGGTGATGCTGGCGATCTTCCTGCTTGGCTTCGTGATGGATGCCTTCGAGATCGTCTTCGTGGTGGTGCCGATCGTCGCGCCGGCGCTTCTGAAAATGCCGGGCGTCGATCCGGTCTGGCTCGGCATCATGATGGCGGTGAATTTGCAGACCTCCTACATGCATCCGCCGCTCGGGCCGACGCTGTTTTATCTGCGCGGAGTCGCTCCGCCGGAAATCACCACCCGTCATATCTATGTCGGTATCATCCCTTTCGTCGCGATCCAGTTATTCGCGCTTCTGGTGCTGTGGTTCGTGCCGGGGCTTGCCACCGCGCTCCCGCATGCGTTTTATGGGCGTTAAAGGGAGACGCCCATGAAAGCCGCCGACATGTTCAACCTGACCGGCCGCGTTGCGCTAGTCACCGGCGCATCGAGCGGACTGGGCCAGCAATTCGCCCGCGCGCTCGCCGATAACGGCGCTTCGGTCGCGTTGGTCGCACGCCGCGCCGACCGGCTTACGGCGTTCAAGGCAGAGCTTGAAAAAACCGGCGCCCGGGCAATCGCCATCGAGGCCGACGTCACCGTCGCCGCCGACATGAAGCGCGCCTTCGACGAAGCAGAAAAAGCCTTCGGCACCGTGACCATTCTTGTGAATAATGCCGGCGTCGCGCAGAAGCCCTTGCGCGTCACCGAAGTGAGCGCGGAAGAATGGCGGCGCGTGCTTGGCACCGATCTCGACGCGCTGTTCTATTGGGCGCAGGAGGCGGCCAATCGCATGCTCGCCGCCGGGAAGCAGGGCGCGATCGTCAACATCGCCTCGGTGCTCGGCTTCGGCGTCGCCAAGGGCACGGCGGCCTATGCGGTCGCCAAGGCCGCCGTCGTGCAGACCACCAAGGCGCTGTCGGTCGAACTCGCCTTCAAGGGCGTGCGCGTCAATGCGATTGCGCCCGGCTGGTTCGTCACCGAGATCAACGACATCTATCTGAACAGCGAAGCCGGGCAGGCGATGAAGCGGGACATTCCGATGGGTCGTTTCGGCAAGGCCGGCGACCTCGACGGCGCACTTTTGCTGCTCGCGTCCGACGCGGGCGCTTACATGACCGGCGCGACCGTGGTGGTCGATGGCGGGCAGGTCGTGCAGATCAAGGGTTAGAGGACAGACACCATGGACTTCTCACTCTCGCCCGAGATCGAAGAACTTCGCCTCAAAGTGCGCGCCTTCATCGACAAGGAAGTGCTGCCGCTCGAAAAGGATCCGGTGAATTTCTCCGAGCATGAGAACATCCCGCAGGACCGTCTCGACGCCGTGCGCGTGAAGGCACGCGCCGCCGGTCTGTGGGCGCCGCAAAGCCCGAAAGAGTATGGCGGCATGGAATTGCCCATCGTCGCCTGGGCGGCGGTTTACGAAGAAGCCGCGCGTTCGCTGTTCGGCCCGCTCGCCATCAACTGCATGGCGCCGGACGACGGCAACATGAACATGTTGCGGCTCGTCGGCACGCCGGCGCAGAAGAACAAATGGCTGCGTCCGATCGTCGAGGGCAAGGTCCGCTCGTCCTTCGCGATGACCGAGCCGGCGCCCGGCGGCGGCTCGGATCCGACCATGATCCGCACCCGCGCCGAAAAAAAGGGCGGAAAATACATCATCACCGGCCGCAAATGGTTCATCACCGGCGCCGATGGCGCGGCGCATTTCATTTTGATGGCGCGTACGTCCGACGACAAGCGCAAGGGCCTCACCGCGTTTCTCTTCCACAAAGATCAGCCGGGCTGGCGCATCGTGCGGCGCATCGGGATTCTCGGCCCGGAAGAACACGGCGGCCATTGCGAGCTGGAATTTACCGGCCTCGAAGTGCCGGAGGAAAATGTGCTGCTCGGCGAGGGCGAAGGCCTGCGCCTGATGCAGGTGAGGCTCGGCCCGGCGCGCCTCACGCACTGCATGCGCTGGACCGGCTGGGCCAAGCGTTGCGTCGAAATCGCGCAGGCTTATGTCGAGAACCGCGAAGGCTTCGGCATCAAGCTTGCCGACCGCGAAAGCGTGCAGATGAAACTCGGCGAGATCGGCCAGCAGATTCAAATCGCGCGTCTGCTCACCATGCACGCGGCCTGGATGCTCGATCAGGGCGGCCGTGCGCGCAAGGAAGTCTCGATGGCCAAAGTCCACGTCGCCGACACGCTGCACAAGGCCGCCGACATGGCGATCCAGTTGCAGGGCGCGCGCGGCTTCTCCAAGGACACCGTGGTGGAATGGATTTATCGTGCTGCGCGCGCGGCGCGTCTCGTCGATGGCGCGTCCGAAGTGCACATGATGGTGCTGGCCAAATTCATGCGCCAGGAAGGCCGCGACTTCTGGCAGTGGGGTCCGGGAGAGGGCAGAAGGAACGCGAAGTGAGTTCTTATCCCTCCCCCGTCAGGGGGAGGGTGGTCGCCACGCAAGTGGCGACCGGGTGGGGGCTCTTGATTATCGTGTTACCCCACCCGGCTCGCTACGCTCGCCACCCTCCCCGAAGACGGGGAGGGATAAAAAACGAGCGCGTCGCCGAGCTGATTAATTCCGATAGCTCGTATCGATCCCGTCCAGCACGCGCAAATATGCCGTCCAGTCGGCGCTGCCGCGGCCGGAATCGTGATGCTCATATTGCTCGGCGGTCTTGGCGCAGATCGCGTGCGGAATTTCCACCGACTGGGTGTTCACGCATTCAAGCTTGAGTTGAATGTCGATGGCGTCGATCAGCGCCTTCATCAACACGAAAGATTCGCGTGCCGTCTTGCCGACGGTGAGCAGGCCGTGATGATTGAGGATCATCGCGCGGTTCTTGCCGAGATCCTTGTTGATGCGCTCACGCTCGGCGAAATCCTCGGTGATGCCTTCATACGGGTGATAGCCGATGCGCTGATAAAAGCGGATCGCCTGCTGCGACACCATGCGCAGGCCGTGCGGCAGCGCGCCGATCGCCATGCCGTTATTGGTGTGCACATGCACCGCGCAGTTGACGTCGTCGCGCGCGGCGAGCACGCCGCCATGCAGCGTGAAACCTGGACGGTTGACGCCCGACTTTTCGTCAAGATCCTGGTCCATGTTGACCTTGACCAGGTTGGATGCCGTGACCTCCGTGTACAGGAGTTCGTGCCGCTTCATCAAAAACATGCGCGGCTCGCCCGGCACCCGCATCGAGGAGTGGTTATAGATCACGTCGTCCCAGCCGTAATGCGCCAGCAGCCGGTAAACCGCGGCGAGATCGATGCGCGCGGCCCGTTCCTCGGACGATACCTCTGCGGCTTTCACGTCGCTCGGTCTGGTTGGCTTGTTCATGGCGCGTCTCCCATTCGAATTTCCGCCATTATAGCCGATCCGTTTCCGGATTTCACTTAGACCGGCACGCCCGCTATGGTCCCCTCCGCCCAGCCATGCACGCTTTCAGGACTTGAAAATGCCGAACAAAACCAAGCCGATCCAGATTCGCATGGGCGGCTACGGTCCGCCCACGACCGGATTCAGCAAATCGCTGAAGATGATCGGCAATGCGCTGGAGGCCGAATTCGGCGAACGCGTCGACATCAAATATGTCTGGAACATCATGGATCTTGGCTTCAAGGCCGAGGATATTTTATGGCTCGTTGAGCACGGCATGCTCAGCCTCGGTTACCAGTCGTCGAGCTATCTGACCGACCGCGTGCCAGAATTGGGTTTCGTCGATCTGCCGTTTCTGTTTTCCAGCAACGATCAGGCGCGCGCGGCGATGGATGGCGAGCTTGGCCGCCATCTGGTCGAAAGAACCGAAGCGCGCGTTGGCTACAAGATTCTCGGCTGGTTCGAGAATGGCTTTCGCCACATCTCCAACCGGCTGCGGCCGATCCATCTGCCGGCCGACATGAAGGGCATGAAAATCCGCGTGCTGCCGAGCGAGATTCAGCGCCGCACCTTCGAATTGCTTGGCGCGCAGGCCATGCGTATGGATTTGACCGAAGCGATCAAGATGATCGTCGAAGGCACCTTGGACGCGCAGGAAAATCCGCTCGCCAATACGGTGACCTATGGCGTGCACAAATTCCACAAGTACCACACGCTCACTTCGCACTTTTACATCTCGCGCCCGATCTTCCTGCACCGCGCTTCCTACGAAGCCTGGCCGCGGGACATCCAACGCACGATGCAGAAGGCGGTGACCGAAGCCGTGGCGTTCCAGCGCGGACTGGCAATCGAGGAAAATACGCAGTCGCGCCAGGCGATCGAAGCGGCCGGCTGCGAATTCATCGAGCTCACCGCGAAGGAGCACGAGGCCTTTGTCGAGGCCGTGCAGCCGCTTTTGAACGATGCGCGCCGGCTTTACGGCGACGAGATGTTCAAGATGGTGCCGAAAAGCTAGCTGACATTCCGGGTCCGCTTGCTTCGTGCGCCGCCGGTCCTTTAAGTTCCGTTTGAAACGTTTTGCCGCCTGTCGGCGTTTGATGGCTGACGCCTTTTCACAAGCCCTGCGGCGGGATGGCCTTTAAATGATGCCCATACGATGTCTGCGGGCCTTTGGGATCGGTTTTTCGGCGGCGCTGACCGTGTGTGTGCTGTTGGCGAGCGGGACCGGGCTCCTTGCCGAAGAACAGAAGCCGAGCCAGAGCAAAGAAGGCACCGCCAGCCAGCGTGCGGCCTGCGAACCGGATGTCTATCGTCTGTGCAAATGGTACATCCCCAGCCATACCGGTATCACTAATTGCCTGCACCGGAACATCAAACGTCTCAGCCCCGATTGCCGGGCCGTCATGGAAGGACGGCTGCGCTAATGTGCGCTATGGTTTCCAAAGTCTTAATCACGCCGGCGTTTGGAGCGATCCTTTTTTGCGCGCCGGTTTACGCCGCCGCAATGACTTCGCCGTAGAGATAAGCGCTCGCGCTTTATCCCTGCAATGGCAGTTGTCATGATCACCGAACGTCCGATCTCGCTCGCCACGCGCGCCTTGAGCAAGCGCTTTGACCGCCCGGCGGTCGACGATCTCGATCTCACTATTTACGGCGGCGAGTTCTACTGCCTGCTCGGACCGAACGGCGCCGGCAAGACCACGACGCTTCGGATGGTCGCGGGGCTGCTGCGCCCGGATGCCGGAACGATCACGATCGACGGCATCGACGCATTGGCGGACCCGGTCGAGGCCAAGCAGATCACCGCCTGGCTGTCCGACGAGCCGATGATCTACGACAAGCTGACACCTTACGAATATCTCGAATTTGTCGCCGGTCTCTGGCGCATCGATCCGCGCGTGGCGGAGATGCGTGCTAAAGAGTTGATTGCATGGCTCGGCTTGGAAGCGCAGGCGCATGACCGTTGCGAGGGTTTTTCCAAAGGCACCCGGCAGAAGGTCGCGCTTGCCGGCGCGCTGGTGCATGACCCCAAGCTGATCATTCTGGACGAGCCGTTGACCGGGCTCGACGCCGGCTCCGCCCGTCAGGTCAAGAATGTTTTGCGCGAACGCGTTTCAGCCGGCGGCACTGTCATCATGACCACGCACATCCTCGAAGTCGCCGAACGCATGGCCGACCGCATCGGCGTCATTGCGAATGGGCGGCTGATCGCCGAAGGCACGCTCGACGAATTGCGCGTCAAGACCGGCGCTGCCGGCACCAGCCTGGAGGACACGTTCCTCGCGCTGGTCGCCAACGAGGCCGCCGCCGCGTGATCGCCGCCGACACCCTCACATGGCACGCGTGCCACGAATTGCGTCTCGGCTGGCGCGACTGGCTGTCGCTGATGACCGCCGGCGGCCGCACGCGCGCGCGCAACGCGGCGATCGCGCTGATCGTCTTTGCCGTTTTCATGCATCTGTTCGCCTATTGGCTGGTGGCCGGCTACGCCAATGCCGATCTTTCGTCCGGCCCGGAGACCATGATCGCGATCACCGGCACATTGCTGCTGTCGTGGTCGCTGCTGTTATCGCAGGCGATGGAGTCGGTAACGCGCGCCTTTTATGCGCGCGCCGACCTCGATCTCATTCTGACCTCGCCGTCGTCGGCGCGCAAAGTCTTTGCCGTGCGCATGGGGCGGATCGCCGCCGGCACGGTCGCCATGTCGATGCTGCTAGCGGCGTCGTTCATCGATGTGTTGGCCTTGCGCGGCGGCCTCCGCTGGCTTGCGACTTTCGGCGTGGTCGCGGCGATGGGCGCAATTGCGACGGCCGCCGCGCTGGCTTTGACCATCGCGCTGTTCCGGCTGGTCGGCGCCAAGCGCACACGTCTGATCGCGCAGATCGCCGCGGCCATTATCGGCGCGGCCTTTGTGATCGGGTTGCAGGTGCTGGCGATCTTTTCCGGCGGTACGCTGTCACGCGTGGCCGCACTGCGATCAAGCTGGATGATTGAACATACGCCCAATGCATCGAGCCTGGTTTGGTTGCCGGCGCGCGCGGCGCTCGGCGATTGGACGGCGCTCGCCGTTGTTGTGTTGACCGGCGCTGTGTTGCTCGCCGCCGCGATCGTGATTTTTTCCGCGCGGTTTGGCGATCACGCATTGACTGCGGCTGGCGTCTCCGCCGGCGTCGTGCGCCAGCGGCGCGTTTCGCTTGCCTTCCGCCGCCGTTCGCCGCAGCGTGTGCTGCGTCAGAAGGAATGGACTTTGCTCACGCGTGATCCCTGGCTGGTCTCGCAAACGCTGATGCAGATTCTTTATCTGCTGCCGCCGGCGGTGCTGCTCTGGGTCACGTTTCGCGACGGCAGTGACGCCTTTGTGGTGCTGATCCCGGTGGTGGTGATGGCGGCGGGCCAGCTCGCCGGCGGGCTCGCGTGGCTTTCGATCTCGGGCGAGGACGCGCCTGACCTGGTGGCGACCGCGCCGGTTCCGTCTGGCCGCATCCTCGCCGCCAAGATCGAGGCGGTGATCGGAATGATCGCGCTCATTTTTGCGCCAATGATGGCGGCGCTTGCCCTCGACTCGGTCTACGGTGCGCTGGTCTTGGCCGCGGGCGTACTGACGGCGGCCGGCGCCGCCACGTCGATCCAGATAAGTTTCCGCGTGCAGGCGCGCCGCAGTCAGTTTCGCCGCCGGCAGACCTCGTCGCGCGTGGCGACCTTCGCGGAAGCTTTTTCGTCGATTGCCTGGGCCGCCACCGCGGCGCTCGCGGCGGCGGGCAGTATCTTCGCGCTGGCGCCGGCGGCCGTCGCCATCTTTATTCTGATTGGAGTTCGGGCGATCAGGCCCACTCAGGCGTAATTGAGACGCATCCGTTGCCGCGTCACCAGCGATCCGACAATGATGATGTTCAAAATGTTGGCGCCGATGGCCACCGCGAAGGCCGGCGCATAGTAGCCGTAGTGGTCGTACAGCAATCCGGCGAGCCAACCGCCCGAGGCCATGCCGACGGCGGTGAAGAACAGCAGCGTCGGAATGCGCCACGAGGCCTGTGATGCCGGATAAAGTTCGCGCAGCGCCAGCACGTAAGCCGGAATGATGCCGGAGAATCCAAGTCCGAAGGCGGCCGACACAAAAAACAACCCGGCCTCGTTCCGTGTCAGCAGAAAGCCGATCATCGCCGCGCATTGCCAGACCGAGCCGGTGAGTACGGTCGACAGACCGCCGATACGGTCGGAGATAATTCCCCAGATCTGGCGGCTCAGGAACGCCGTGCCGAGCAGCACCGACAGCATCACCGCGCCCACCGACCGCGTGATGCCGAGATCGCTACAGAACGCGACCAGATGCTGTTGCGGCATCGCCATCGGAATGCAACACATGATCGAGGCCGCGCACATCGTTACGAAAACGAAATTAGGCGGAAGTCCGAGCACGCGCGCTGGCGTAGCGCCGGCCAGCGGCTTGGGCGCTGGATGAATAACTTCCGGCGGATGCCCGAGAAAGATGAGCGCTAGCGGCACCAGCACGATCACTTCAAGCCCGGCGTACCACAGCATCGTCTCGCGCCAGCCGAAGGCCGCGATGGCGCGCTCGAAAATCGGCGGCCACATCGCGCCGGCCAGATACGTGCCGCTCGAGATCAGCGCCAGCGCCGAACCGCGTCGCCTGTCGAACCAGCGGCTCACGTAAATATAAAGCGGCGCGTTGATGCCGGCCAAACCGATGAAGCCGATGAAGAGCCCGTGGCCGATCCACAGCGGCCAGGGCGGGCCGAGCGTGGAAATCGCCAGACCGAGCGCGATCATCACGGAGCCGCCGGCGACCGTCCAGCGCGTGCCGATGCGGTCGGCGATACGACCCATCAAAATGCCGCCGACGCCGGAGCCGAGCCACACCAGCGCCGAGGCGAGCGCCGGAACCGAGCGCGTGCCGTTCACCTCGGCGGCGATGTCCTTGAGCGCGACGGCGGTGATCCAGGCGGCGCCGAACGCCATCATCAGCGCGCATAGCGACGCGCCAGCGACAACCCAGGACGCTTTCGTTTCGATGGACGAGGAAGGCAATTGCAACATTGAGGAGGAAACCCGGCTGGCGCTTCCTATTGCAGAATGCCTGCGATTTGACCAGCCATGCTCGCGAAGGGCTGATCTGCCTGCTGCATTGCGCCAAACTGCGCCGAACGCCGTCTTCCGGAAATTTCCTTCCAGCCGCCGCGCCGGAAACGAAATTGACCGCAAGGTTCTGAGGAGTAGGCTTTATTCCGGTTTCGCTCGTTTTGCGTAACGCCGCCGCACCCTATATGAGAGGGGCAATTAAGCCGCTCTTGATCCTGCCGGATCTGTCGAAAGGTCCCGATGACGCTCCGACCGGTCAGCCTCGACGACAAATACGACTTGGCCCAGTCGCATGTGCTAGTGACCGGTTATCAGGCGTTGATCCGTGCTGTCCTGATGCAGAAAGAGCGCGACCGCCGCGCCGGGCTCAACACCGGCGGCTTTCTTACCGGCTACCGCGGTTCGCCGCTCGGCGGGCTCGATCAGGCTTTCATGCGGGCGGGGCGCGAACTTTCCGCCGCCGACGTCAAATTCCAGCCCGGCATCAACGAAGAACTCGCCGCCACGGCGCTCTGGGGTTCGCAGCAGGCCGAACTGCGCGGCGAGGGCAAGTTCGATGGCGTCTTCGGCCTCTGGTACGGCAAGGGCCCGGGCGTCGACCGCTCCGGCGATGTGTTCCGCCACGCCAACCTCGCCGGCACCTCGAAACACGGCGGCGTGCTGGCGCTGATGGGCGACGACCACACCGCCGAATCCTCCACCACCGCGCACCAGTCCGAATTCCATTTCGTCGACGTGATGATGCCGATCCTCAATCCGGCCGGCGTTCAGGAAATTATCGACTACGCGCTTTACGGCTGGGCGATGTCGCGCTTCACCGGTACCTGGACCGCGCTCAAATGCATGCACGAAACGGTGGAATCGACCGGCATCGCCGACGGTTCGCTCGACCGGCTCAACATCGTCATCCCGCGGGACTTCGCCATGCCGGAAGGCGGGCTCAACGTCCGCCTCGTCGATACGATCCTCGGCCAGGAAGCGCGCCTGCACGATTACAAGCGCGACGCCATGCTGGCTTTCGTGCGCGCCAACAAGCTCAACAAGATCATCACCTCGGGTGGCCGCAATCCCAAGATCGGCATCATCACCACCGGCAAGGCCTATCTCGACGTGCGCCAGGCGCTCGACGAACTCGGCCTCGATGAACTCAAGTGCAATGACCTCGGCCTGCGCCTGTTCAAGATCGGCTGCGTCTGGCCGATCCCGCGCGAAGAATTGATCGAATTCGCCAACGGCCTCGATCTCATCATCGTAGTCGAGGAAAAGCGCTCGCTCATCGAAGTGCAAGTGCGCGAAGAGTTATACGGGAGCGCCAATCAGCCGGTCTGCATCGGCAAGAAAGATGAGCAGGGCAACTGGCTGTTCCCGGTCAAAGGCGCCCTCGACGTCAACGACGTCGCCATCGCGCTCGGCGAACGCATTTTGAAATTCAACGGCAATGACGAAATCGTCGCCCATGTCGCACGCCTGAAATCGGCGCAGCAGACCATGAATGCGACCAATGACGTCGCATTGCGCGTTCCTTATTTCTGTTCGGGCTGTCCGCATAACTCGTCGACGCGCGTGCCGGAGGGGTCGCGCGCCTATGCCGGCATCGGCTGCCACTTCATGTCGCAGTGGATGGACCGCAAGACGCTCGGGTTCACCCAGATGGGCGGCGAGGGCGCCAACTGGATCGGCGAAGCGCCATTCAGCAATCGCGGCCACGTCTTCCAGAATCTCGGCGACGGCACATACAACCACTCGGGCTATCTCGCCATTCGCGCCGCCATCGCCTCGGGCGTGACCATGACCTACAAGATTTTGTTCAACGATGCCGTCGCCATGACCGGCGGCCAGGCCAATGACGGCGGGTTGACGGTGCCGCGGATCGCCGCGCAGGTGGCGGCCGAAGGCGCCAAGCGTGTCGTTGTTGTCTCGGACGAGCCCTACAAATATCCGAAAGGTACCGACTGGCCGAAAGGTCTCACTATTCATCATCGTGACGAACTCGACGTCATACAACGCGAACTCGCCATCGTTCCGGGCGTCACCATTCTCATTTACGACCAGACCTGCGCCGCCGAAAAACGCCGCCGCCGCAAGCGCGGGACTTTCCCCGATCCGGACAAGCGCGTCGTCATCAACGATCTCGTCTGCGAAGGCTGCGGCGATTGCGGCGTCAAATCCAATTGCGTCTCAGTGCAGCCTTTGGCGACCGAATGGGGCCGCAAGCGCACCATCGATCAGTCGAGCTGCAACAAGGATTATTCCTGCGTCAACGGCTTCTGCCCGTCCTTCGTCACCGTGCACGGGGCGAAGCTCAAAAAAGGCGAGGGCATCACCGAGCCGGCCGGCTGGCCGGCGCTGCCGCCGCCGAACGTGCCGTTGATCAACCATCCCTATGGCATCATCGTCACCGGCATTGGCGGCACCGGCATCGTCACCATCGGCGCCATCATCGGCATGGCGGCGCATCTCGAGGGAAAGGGCGTCGGCGTTATTGACATGGCCGGCCTCGCGCAAAAAGGCGGCGCGGTCTACAGCCACATCCGCATCGCCAATACGGCGGACGACATTCACGCTATTCGCGTGGCGGCGGCCGGCGCCGATCTGGTGCTGGGCGGCGACATTGTCGTTGCCGGCAACAAGAGCGTTTTGGGCGCGGTCAAACCGGGCAACACCCGCATGATCATCAACACAGCCGAATTCCTGCCGGGAGACTTCACCCGCGATGTCGATTTCTCGCTGCCGACCGAACGGCTCAAGCGCGCCATCGCGGGCGCCGCCGGGCGCGAGCGCAGCCATTTCGTCGACGCGACGCGGCTTGCGACCGCGCTGCTCGGCAATTCGATCGGCGCAAACATGTTCATGCTCGGCTACGCCTATCAGCAGGGCGGCTTGCCCTTGTCGGCGGAAGCGGTCGAGAAGGCGATCGAGATGAACGGGGAGGCGGTGGCGATGAACATTGCCGCTTTTCGCTACGGCCGCCGCGCGGCCATCGCGCCGGAAGCGCTTGAGGCGCTGATCGCGCCGCCGCCAGCCGAGCAGAACGACTCGCTTAAAATGTCGCAGAGCTTTGGCGAGACGGTCGAGCGCCGCGTCGTCTTCCTCACGGCCTATCAGAACGCGGGTTACGCGCGGCTGTACAAGTCCTGGGTCGACAAAGTGGTCGCCGCGGAAGCGGAGAAAGCGCCGGGCCAGAGCGCGCTGTCGGAAGCGGTCGCGCGCTATCTGTTCAAGCTGATGGCCTACAAGGATGAATACGAAGTCGCGCGCCTTTATACAGACACGTCGTTTGTCGAGCGCGTGAAGTCGCAATTTTCCGGTGACAATCTGCGCTTCGAATTCCATTTGGCGCCGCCGCTTCTGGCGCGCGGCGATGCGCGGACCGGCGAACCGAAGAAAATGTCGTTCGGTCCCTGGATGCTGAAGGCGTTCGCGGTGCTTTCGAAGTTCAAGTTCCTGCGCGGCACGCCCTTCGATCCCTTCGGTTATACAGAGGATCGTCGCATCGAGCGCAAGCTGATGACCGATTACCTGGAGAAGCTGAAAGTCGTGATGGCGGACCTCACCGCGTCGAATTATCCGACGGCGGTTGCGCTGGTCTCGCTGCCGGAAAAAATCCGCGGTTTCGGGCCGGTCAAGAAGCGTTCGCTGGCCAACCTCATCGTCGAGGAATCGAGCCTTTTCGAGCAATTCCGCGCTGGCGCGTCGCCCTTCCTCAAAGCGGCGGAATAGCCGCTTTCGGCGCACGAGGCCGCTATGGGACCGCCTTTGGGCCAATCGGCCGCGTATGCGACCATTTACTTGTGACCCGCAGGCTTGACCCGCCTCCAGCGGTGTTTTCATATCCAGACAAACAAAGACCGCCCGCAAACGGGCGGCGTGGGGAAGTTTTTGTCGAGGGAGGATAATGCCGTGGCGTCAAACGCCGCCGCCAAGGCGGACACGTTTCCTAAGCTATTGGTAAGGAACGCCCAAGTGTACGGGTCCAGGCCCTCTATGCGGCACAAGGACCTCGGCATTTGGCAGACCTGGACCTGGGGCGAGGTGCTGGAGATCGTGCGCGCCTATGCCGCCGGCCTGCACAAAGCCGGTCTTAAGCGCGGCGAAACCATCGCCATTGTCGGCGCCAATCGCCCGAAGCTTTATTGGTCGGTGATGGCAGCGCAGATGCTCGGTGCGGTGCCGGTACCGGTCTATGCCGACGCGGTGGCCGACGAACTGGCCTTCGTGCTGGCGCACGCGGATGTGCGTTTCGCCGCCGTCGAGGATCAGGAACAGATCGACAAGATTCAGTCGGTTTTGGATCGCCTGCCCAAGCTTGAGCAGATGTTTTACGACGAAACGCGGGGCTTGCGCGATTACGACCACGGCAAACTGCGCGCGATGAGCGACGTTATCGCAGACGGCCGCGAGGCATTGGCCGCCGATGCGAAAGTCGGTGAGTGGCTCGACAATGAAATCGCCGCCGGCAAGGGCTCCGATCCCTCGATCATTCTTTATACATCCGGCACCACCGGCGCTTCCAAGGGCGTTGTCCTGTCGGGCGAACGCTCGATCAAGGCGGCGACCGATACCGTTATCTTCGACAAGCTCGACGAAAACGACGTTGCGCTGGCTTATCTGCCGCTCGCCTGGGTTGGCGACCATTATTTGAATTATGCGCAAGGACTGGTCGCCGGCTTCTGCATGGCCTGCCCGGAAAGCGCCGACACGGCTATGTCGGATTTGCGCGAGATCGGGCCAAGCTTTTATTTCGCGCCGCCGCGCACGCTCGAAGTCCTGCTCACGCGCGTCATGATCCGCATGGAGGATGCGAGCGCTCTGAAACGCAAGATGTTCCGCTATTTTCTCGGCGTCGCGCGCAAATACGGCGAGCGCATCCTCAACGGCCAGCCCGTGCCGCTCACCGGCCGGATGCTCTATTGGCTTGGTGATGTGCTGGTCTATGGCCCGCTCAAGAACGTGCTCGGCTTTTCGCGCGTGCGCGTGGCCTATACTGCCGGCGAAGCGATCGGGCCGGACCTGTTCGCCTTCTATCGCTCGATCGGGCTCAACCTGAAACAGCTTTACGGCCAGACCGAAGCCTTTCTCTATGTCACCGCGCAGCCCGACGGCGAAATCTATTCCGACACCGTCGGCCCCGCTTGCCCGAACGTCGACATCCGCATCGACGAGAGCGGCGAGGTGCTGTTCCGCTCGCCCGGCATGTTCACCGGCTATTTTAAGGACGAGGCCAAATCGGCCGAGGTAATGACGCCGGACGGCTTCGTGAAAACCGGCGACGCCGGTTTCTTCGACGAGAAGTCCGGTCATCTCAAGATCATCGACCGCGCCAAGGATGTCGGCAAGCTCAATGACGGCAAGCTGTTTCCGCCCAAATATATCGAGAACAAGCTCAAGTTCTTCCCCAACATCCGCGAGGCGGTTGCTTACGGAGACGGGCGTGACTTCGTCACCGTCATGCTCAATATCGACCTGACGGCGGTCGGAAGCTGGGCCGAGCGCAACAATGTCTCTTACGGCTCCTATCAGGAATTGGCCGGCCATCCGCTCGTTTACGACATGCTGGAAAAGAACGTGGTGGAAGTGAACCGCTCGCTCGCCGACGACAAGGTGATGGCGGGCGCGCAGATCAAGCGATTTCTCGTGCTGCACAAGGAGCTTGACGCCGACGACGGCGAATTGACGCGCACGCAGAAGGTCCGCCGCGGCTTTGTCGCCGAACGCTATGAGCCTTTGATCAAGGCGCTTTATGACGGATCGACAGAAGCCGGGATCTCGACCGAAGTGACCTTCGAGGACGGCCGTAAGGGCACGATCAGCGCGCGCGTGAAAATCCGCGACGTGGCGCCGGTCGCCGCCGATTTGGGAAAAGCGGCATGAGAGCGCCCGACGGACCCGATAGCGGACCCACGACCGCGGTCGGCGACGTGCTTTTATCGGTGCAAGACGTTTCGCTCTCGTTCGGCGGCGTCAAGGCCGTGAGCGGGGTTTCCTTCGACATCCGCAAAGGCGAAATCCGCGCCATCATCGGCCCGAACGGCGCCGGCAAGACCTCGATGCTCAATATCATCAACGGCTTTTACCAGCCGCAGCAGGGCCGCATCACCTTCAAGGGTGAAACGCGCGCCAAAATGCGCCCGCACGACGCCGCGCATGGCGGCATCGCGCGCACCTTTCAGAACGTCGCGCTGTTTCGCGGCATGACCGCGCTCGACAACATCATGGCCGGCCGCAGCCTCAAGATGCATTCGAATTTCTTCTGGCAGTTGCTGCGCTATGGACCCGCGATGAAGGAAGAAGTGCAGCATCGCCGCAAAGTCGAGGAAATCATCGATTTCCTCAAGATCCAGGAAATCCGTCGCACGCCGGTCGGCCGCCTGCCTTACGGCTTGCAAAAGCGGGTCGAGCTCGGCCGTGCGCTCGCCATGGAGCCGGAATTGTTGCTGCTCGACGAGCCGATGGCCGGCATGAACATGGAAGAGAAGGAGGACATGTCCCGCTTCATTCTGGACGTGAACGACCATTTTGGCACCACGGTCGCCTTGATCGAGCACGATATGGGCGTGGTGATGGACCTTTCCGATCGTGTTGTTGTTCTCGACCACGGCATCAAGATCGCCGACGCCACCCCCGCCGACGTGATGAAGAACCAGGCCGTGGTCGATGCCTATCTCGGCGTGGCGCATTAGGAAGCGATGATGGACCTCCTGTACAAAGCCTTCATCGATCCGTTCATACAGATGGGCGCGGCGCCCGATCTGTTCGTGCAGACCTTGTGGGACGGCCTGGTGGCCGGAATTCTCTACTCGTTGATCGCGCTCGGCTTCGTGCTGATCTTCAAGGCATCGGGCGTGTTTAATTTCGCGCAAGGCATCATGGTGGTGTTCGCGGCGCTGACTTTGGTCGGCCTGCACGAGCATGGCATTCCCGCTTATCTCGCGCTCGCCATCACCATCGGCGTGATGTTCGCGCTGGCGGTGGCGGTGGAAAAGCTGATGTTGCGGCCTTTGGTTAACCAGCCCGACATCATCTTGTTCATGGCAACCTTCGGGTTGACCTATTTCCTCATCGGCTTCGGTGAACTGATTTTCGGCGGCGATCCCAAGGTGATGATCGCATCGCAACTCGGACTGCCGCGCGGCGCCATCGATCTCAAATTTGCCGGCGGCTTTGTCTCGTTGCAGAAGATCGACATCGCGGCCACCATCATCGCCTCGATCATGGTGGCGACGCTCGCCATCTTCTTCCAGAAGACGCGCATCGGCCGTGCGTTGCGCGCGGTCGCCGATAGCCACAAAGCGGCGTTGTCGGTCGGTATTTCGCTTGAGCAGATTTGGGTCATCGTCTGGTTCGCCGCCGGCCTGGTGGCGCTTGCCACCGGCATCATGTGGGGGGCACGCTCGGAAGTGTCGTTTGCGCTTGAGATCATCGCACTCAAGGCGCTGCCGGTGCTGATTCTCGGCGGCTTCACTTCGATTCCCGGCGCCATCGTCGGCGGCGTGATCATCGGCGTCGGCGAAAAGATCGGCGAATTCTATTGGGGTCCGCTGCTCGGCAGTGGCATCGAAACCTGGCTCGCTTACGTGATCGCACTCGTCTTCCTGTTGTTCAGGCCGCAGGGCCTGTTCGGCGAAAAAATCATCGAACGAATCTAGAGCATGCGCTCGAAAAGCGGACACCGGTCTTCGGATAAGATCATGCTCACTAGAAAGCAGGACTGATGCTTTACCGCGAGGCCGGCCAGTTCAAGACCAGTTATACCGCCGACATGGCGGTATTCCCGATCACCCAGGACCGGGTCGGCCTGGGCGTCATCTTGTTTATCGCCCTTGTCATCATCCCTTATTTCGGCAGTTCGTTTCTGATTCAGGCGATCATGATCCCGTTCCTGATTTTTTCGCTTGCGTCGATCGGCCTTAATCTGTTGACCGGCTACACGGGCCTGCTGTCGCTCGGCACCGGCGCCTTCATGGGTGTCGGCGCCTATGCCTGCTACAAGCTGACGACCTATTTCCCCAGCGTAAATATCATTGTCTGGATTTTGGCGTCGGGCTTTTTTTCCGCCGCGGTCGGCGTGGTGTTCGGCCTGCCGTCGCTGCGCATCAAAGGCTTTTATCTCGCGGTCGCAACGCTCGCTGCGCAATTCTTTCTGTCCTGGTGCTTTATCCGCCAGCCCTGGTTCTACAATTACAACACCTCGGGTGCGATCGAGGTGCCGACGCGCAACCTGTTCGGCATTCCGGTGACCGGCGCGACCTCGACCTTTACCGCCCGCTATTTCGTTGTGTTGGCCATCGTCATCGTCATGACGTGGCTTGCCTCCAATCTTGTTCATGGCCGCATTGGCCGCATGTGGATGGCGGTGCGCGATATGGATCTTGCCGCTGAACTCATCGGCATTCGTCTGTTGCCGACCAAGCTGCTCGCCTTTGCGATTTCGTCGTTCTATAGCGGCGTCGCCGGCTCGCTGCTGGTGTTCATGTGGTATGGCAGCGCCGAACCCGCGGTTTTCGACGTCAACTTGTCCTTTTTTATCCTGTTCATGGTCATCATCGGCGGCCTCGGCAGTTTGACCGGGTCGTTCTTCGGCGCTGCGCTGATATTCATCTTACCTATCGTACTACGCTACATTCCGCCGAAGATTGGCCTTCCGATCTACTCCGCGACCGTCGACCATATCCAGTACATGGTCATCGGCGCGTTGATCGTCATCTTCCTGATCGCAGAGCCGGCCGGTCTGGCGCGGCTTTGGCAGATCGGCAAACAGAAACTGAGGGTGTGGCCATTCCCTTATTGATGGTGCAAACTCTCGGCCAAGCCCGGCAAACGGGAGACCGGAGCAAAGTCTTTGGTCAGTAACCAACAGGTGGCCGTTAGCCGCCGCATATTGGAGGGAACGTGATGAGGATGAAAACCTGCCTGCTCGGCGCGGCTATCGCTGTCGCTGCCGGGCTCCCGCTGCTGCCGGCAACGGCCAGCGCCGCCGACGGAATCTATATTCCGCTGTTCTCCTACCGCACCGGCCCGTTCGCCGGCTCGGGCACGCCGATTGTGAACGGCATGGCCGATTATCTCAATATGCTCAACGCACGCGACGGCGGCATCGGCGGTGTCAAGCTGATCGTCGAGGAATGCGAAACCGGCTACGACACCAAGAAAGGTCTTGAGTGCTACGAGCAGGTGAAGTCGAAGCACCCGGTCGTCACTAATCCCTATTCGACCGGCATCACTTTGCCGCTGATCACCAAGGCGGCGATCGACAAGATCCCGGTGCTGTCGATGGCCTATGGCCTCTCGGCCTCGGCTGACGGCAGCAACTTCCCGTGGGTGTTCAACCCGCCGGCGACGTACTGGGACGGCGCTTCGATGTTCGTGAGCTACGTCGGCAGCAAGGAAGGCGGCCTCGACAAGCTCAAGGGCAAGAAGCTCGGCCTGGTCTATCTCGACGCGCCCTACGGCAAGGAGCCGATCCCGGTGCTCGAGGCATTGGCCAAGGACTACGGCTTCGAACTGAAACTCTATCCGGTGCCGGCCGCCGAAATGCAGAACCAGTCGTCGCAGTGGCTCAACATCCGCCGCGATCGTCCGACCTGGATTTATCTCCAGGGCTTCGGCAGCATGAACCCGACCGCCGTCAAGGAAGCTGCCAAGAACAACTTTCCGATGGACCACCTGATCGGTAACTGGTGGGCCGGCGGCGACGACGATGCGCGCCCGGCCGGCGCCGACGCGAAGGGCTACCTGTCGCTCGACTTCAATCAGGTGGGCACCAACTTCCCGGTCATTCAGGCCATCCTGAAGAACGTCGTCGATAAAGGTAAGAGCCAGACGCCGAAGGAAAAGGTCGGCGAGAACCTCTACAACCGTGGCGTCCTCAACTCGATCATCATCGCCGAGGCCATCCGCAACGCGCAGAAGATCACCGGCAAGAAAGTGATCGATGGCTCCGACATGCGCCGTGGACTTGAGACTCTCAGTATCTCAGCCGCGCGTCTGAAGGAACTGGGCGCCGAAGGGTTTGCCGCGCCGATGAAAGTGACCTGCGCCGATCACAACGGCCACAACGCCGCCTACATGGCGAAGTGGGACGGCACCAAGTGGACCAAAGGTTCGGACTGGATCGAACCGATCAAGGCCAAGGTTGTTCCGTTGATCGACGAAGCGTCTAAGGCCTACGCGGCCGCTAATGCCGGCTGGCCGAAGCGCACGGAAGCCTGCGACTCCAAGTAAGGCGCTGGCGCAAGCCGGTGCACCGACAAAGACCTCTCCCCGTTCGCGGGGAGAGGATCGCTTTTGGAGAGTGATGGCATGACCGCGATCGGAATGTCAGGAGCGACGCTCGCGCCCGCTGCGCAGGTCGAGAAAATCCTGTCGGTCAACAATATCGAAGTTATCTATGACCACGTCATTCTGGTGCTCAAGGGCGTGTCGCTCGACGTGCCGAAGGGCGGCATCGTCGCGTTGCTCGGCGCCAACGGCGCCGGCAAAACCACCACGCTGAAAGCTATTTCCAATCTACTGCATGCCGAGCGCGGCGACGTCACCAAAGGCGCCATTCTGTTCGATGGCGACGAAGTGCAGGATCTGTCACCGAATGAGTTGGTGCGGCGCGGCTGCATCCAGGTGATGGAGGGCCGCCATTGCTTCGGCCATCTCACCATCGAAGAAAATTTGCTGACCGGGGCCTTCACCCGGCGCGACGGCAAAGCTGCGATCAAGAGCGACATGGACCTCGTCTATTCCTATTTCCCGAAGCTCGCGGAGCGAAAACGTTCGCTTGCCGGCTATACCTCCGGTGGCGAACAACAGATGTGCGCGGTCGGCCGCGCGCTGATGTCGCGCCCAAAAATGATTCTGCTCGACGAGCCATCGATGGGGCTGGCGCCGCAGATCGTCGAGGAGATTTTCGAGATCGTGAAGAATTTGAACGACCGCGAGGGTGTGTCGTTCCTGCTCGCCGAACAGAACACCAATATGGCGTTGAAATACGCGCGCTACGGCTACATTCTGGAAAACGGCCGCGTGGTGATGGATGGCGACGCCAAGTCGCTATCCGAGAACGAGGATGTGAAGGAATTCTACCTCGGCATTTCGGAAGGCCGCCGCAAGAGCTTCCGCGATGGCAAACATTATCGGCGGCGCAAGCGCTGGCTGGCGTGATCCGGCGATGTCTAATTACTACGATCATCTCGAAACCCGCAATCCGGCTTTGCGCGAGAGCGAACAGGCCGCCGTGCTGCATGGCGTAATCGCGCACGCCATGAAGGCGCCTGGCTGGGCGAAGCATCTCGCCGGCGTCGATGCGAAATCGGTCACGTCGCGCGCCGCGCTTGCGAAGCTGCCGGTGTTTCGTAAAACCGATTTGGCCGCGCTTCAGAAAGAATATCCGCCCTTCGGCGGGCTCAATGTGACGTCGCCGGGCAACGCCAAACGTCTCCTGATGTCACCGGGGCCGATCTTCGAGCCGGAAGGCTATGGCGAAGACTGGTGGGGCGCGGCGCGCGCCTGCTTCGCTGCCGGCTTTCGCGACAGCGACATCATTCACAACTCATTCGCCTATCACCTGACGCCCGGCGGATTCATACTGGAGTCCGGCGCGCACAAACTGGGCTGCGCCGTCATTCCCGGCGGCGTCGGCAATACCGAGCAGCAGTTGGAAGCCATCGCGCATTACAGGCCAGCGGGCTATATGGGCACGCCGGATTTCCTGAAAATTCTGCTGGATACGGCTCACAAAACCGGCAAGGACGCGTCGTCGATCAGACGCGCATTGGTATCGGGCGCGGCGCTGCCGGGTTCGCTGCGTGAGGAGTTGAAGGCACGCGGCGTTTCGGTATTGCAATGCTATGCCACCGCCGAACTCGGCGTCATCGCCTACGAATCCGAGGTGATGCAAGGAATGATCGTCAATGAAAGCGTCATCGTCGAAATTGTACGTCCGGGCACCGGCGATCCGGTCGCCGAAGGAGAGGTGGGCGAGGTCGTCGTCACTTCGTTCAATCCCGATTATCCGATGATCCGGCTCGCCACCGGCGACCTGTCCGCGATCCTGCCGGGCCTCTCGCCGTGCGGCCGCACCAATTCCCGCATCACAGGCTGGATGGGCCGCGCCGACCAGACCGCCAAGGTCAAGGGCATGTTTGTGCATCCGAAACAGATCGCGCAGGTGGCGGCGCGCCATCCTGAACTTAATAAGCTTCGCCTCGTAGTCGGCCGCGAATCCGAACAGGATACCATGACCTTGCAGGCCGAAAGCACGTCGCAAGACGACGCGCTCGCCAATGCCGTCGCCGCCACCGTGCAGTCGGTCACCAAGCTCAAAGCTACGGTCAAGCTGGTAGCAACCGGGACGTTGCCGAATGACGGGAAGGTCATCGCGGATGAGAGGCCGGTGGGTTAGGGCGCTCTTGACCCCACTCGCCATTTCCCGCTGATAGTGCCTATGACCACTGCCACCCAGTTGCCATCCGGGCATCCGGCTTTGCCGCCGCGCCGCATCGGCGTGCTTCTGGTCAATTTGGGCACTCCGGATGCGACCGACTATTGGTCGATGCGGCGGTACCTTTCCGAATTCCTCTCCGACCGCCGCGTGATCGAGGAAAACCCGGTCAAGTGGTGGCTGGTGCTCAACCTCATCATCCTGACGTTCCGGCCCGGCCGCAAAGGCCGCGACTATGACAAAATCTGGAACAAGCAACGCAACGAGTCATTCCTTAAGACCATCACGCGCTCGCAATCCGACAAACTCGGAGCGGCTTTGGCGAGCGACCCGCGTCTTCTGGTCGACTGGGCCATGCGCTACGGCAACCCGTCGATTCGATCGCGTCTTGACGCGATGCAGAAAGCCGGTTGCGACCGCATTCTGATCGTGCCGCTTTATCCGCAATATGCCGCCGCCACCACCGCCACTGTCTGCGACAAGGCCTTCGAGATGCTGGCCAGGATGCGCTGGCAGCCGGCGCTGCGCGTCGCGCCCGCTTATTTCGACAATCCGGTTTATATCGACGCACTGGCGACATCGCTGGAAGAAAGCCTGACCAAGCTCTCATTCAAGCCGGACGTCGTCATCGCTTCTTTCCACGGTATGCCGCAGGAATATCTCGAAAAGGGCGATCCGTATTACTGCCAATGCGCCGCCACCGCGCGGTTGTTGCGTCAGCGCCTCCAACTCGATGACCAGCAATTAATGCTGACCTTCCAGTCACGCTTCGGTCCGGCGGAATGGCTCAAGCCTTATACCGACGCCACCGTGAAATCTCTGGCCGAGCGCGGTGTGAAAAATCTGGCCATTATCACTCCGGGCTTTTCCTCCGATTGCTTGGAGACCCTGGAGGAGATCGCGATGGAGAATGCCGAGATTTTCCGCCACGCCGGCGGCGAAAATTTTGCCGCCATCCCCTGCCTCAACGACAGCGAGGGTGGCATGGCGGTGATTCGCGATGTCGTCACGCGCGAGCTTCAGGGCTGGATTTAGGCCCTAATCGGCGACTTTTGCCACCCCGGTGGCAATCAACACCTCGTTAACCATAGGCCTTTAACGTCCGTTAACCACTTCCCGCCGCCTGCGGGGCGCGCTGTTGCGTGCCTGCGCGGCCGCTCAAGGAGGCTTAAGGCTGACCGTGCCGCGCCTTCCACCCTTGCATCCGGCCGCGCTCCTCGGCGCCGGCCTGATCGCGGTCGCCTGCGCGGCCGCGCTTGGCTGTGGCGTGGCAGCTGCGCAGATGGTCACGCCGGATAATTCCGACCCACTGACGCCGACGCTGCAAACCGACCCGCGCAAGCCGCCGCCGCTGTTTCATAAGTTTTCCCCGCCGGAGCAGGCGCAACTGGCAACAACGCCGACCTTCACCGAGCCGCCCTCGGCTTCGGGCGACACCGGCTTCGATTCGACCAACAGCCGGAAGAAAAAGGCAAAGGCGAACGCCGCGAAATCAAAATCCAAGACTAATCCGAAACCCGCCGATGCCGCCGCCGTTGCTCCGCCGGCGGAGCCGGCGGTCTCGCCTTACCAGAAGCCGTTCCCGCTCAACGGCGCCTATGCATCGGCGCCCAATACGCCGCCGGTTGAGGCCGGTCCGATTCGCAAGAAGCCGACCAAACACAAGGCACACAGCGAACCCGACGACCCGTACGCGCAACTCGGCGTGCAGGCCGGCGCCTTCACGCTTTTTCCGGCCATCGAATTAAGCGGCGGCTACAACACCAATCCGTCGCAAAGCTCAAATCCCAAGGGCGCCTCGCTTTACTCCGTCGCGCCGGAATTGCGCGCGCAATCGAACTGGTCGCGCCACGAACTCAAGGCCGACCTGCGTGGCAGCTATACCGGCTACAGCCCGGACCCTGAGCCTAGTCTGTCGGCTCCCGCCGCCAACGGCAAAATCGATGGACGCATCGACGTCACCAGGTCGACGCGCCTCGACCTGGGTGGCCGCCTGACGGTCGGCACCGACAATCCCGGCAGTCCGGATTTGCAGGCCGGGCTCGCCAAGCTGCCGGTTTATACGACCTATGGCGGCAGCGCCGGCATCGGGCAGAAATTCAACCGCTTCGATTTATCGGTGAAAGCCGATGCCGAGCGCACATTCTACCAGGCCTCGTCACTCACCGACGGCACGACCGCCAGCAACGACGATCGCAATTACAATCAATATGGCGGCATCGTTCGCGGGGCTTACGAACTGTCGCCGGGCGTGACGCCGTTTGTGGAAGCGCGCGCCGACACCCGCAAGCACGATCTCGCCGCCGATCTGTCGGGGTTCCAGCGCAATTCGAACGGCGTTACCGTCAAGGCGGGCAGCACCTTCGAATTGTCACGCCTGCTCACCGGCGAAATAGCGCTCGGCTACACCACGCGCAAATATGAGGACGCGCGGCTTGAAAACCTCAGCGGCCTGATCGGCGACGCGTCGCTCGTCTGGACCGCCAGCGCGCTCACCACCGTCAAATTCACGGCGTCGTCCTCGGTCGGCGAAACGACGGTGCCCGGAGTGTCCGGCGTGCTCTATCGCAGCGCGGCGCTACAGGTCGACCAGGCCTTCCGGCGCTGGCTGATAGGCAGCGTCAAGCTCGGCTTCGGGCTCGACAGCTACGATGGGATGGATCGCGACGATAAACATTTCTCGGCCGGCGTTGGCCTGACCTACAAGCTCAACCGCTTCGCGCAGATTAAAGGCGACATCCGCCAGGATTGGACGCGCTCCAACGTCACCGGCAACGACTACACCGCCACCATATTCATGCTCGGGCTGCGCTTGCAGCGCTGAGGATTATTTTGCGCCGAGCATTCGCTCCAGTTCGGCGCGCAGTTCCGGTGCGATGTCGGGCCGTTCCAGACCATAGGCGATATTGGCGGTGAGAAAACCGATCTTCGAGCCGCAGTCGAAACTGCGGCCTTCGAACTTCAAGCCATAGAAGGGCTGCTTCTTCGCCAGCGCCACCATCGCGTCGGTCAACTGGATTTCGCCGCCGGCGCCGGCCGCCTGTTTGCCGAGCAGGTCGAACAATTCCGGCTGCAGGATATAGCGGCCGGTGATGGAGAGGTTGGATGGCGCGTCCGCCGCCTTCGGCTTCTCGACCATTTGTGTGATTGCAAAGGCTTTGCCCTTGGGCTTGCCGATGCCGACCACGCCGTACATGTGAACGCGGTCCTTCGGCACTTCCTCGACGGCGATGATATTGGCCTTTTCATCGAGATCTTTTGCAGCGTCGATCATCTGCGCCAGGCAGCCGCGCGGATGTTGCACCAGCACGTCCGGCAGGATGACCGCGAAGGGTTCATTGCCGACCAGTTCGCGCGCGCACCAGACCGCGTGGCCCAAGCCGAGCGGCGATTGTTGGCGGGTGAAGGCAGTGCCGCCGGCGTCCGGCAGATCTTCTTTCAAGAGCTTGAGGTCGGCCTTCTTGCCGCGCTCCATCAGCGTCAATTCCAGTTCGAACTGACGGTCGAAATGGTCCTCGATCACGCTCTTGTTACGGCCGGTGACGAAGATGCAATGCTCAATGCCGGCCTGACGCGCCTCATCGACCACGTGCTGGATCAGCGGGCGATCGACGACAGGCATCATTTCCTTCGGCATGGCCTTGGTGGCGGGCAGGAACCGGGTTCCGAGACCGGCGACGGGAAAAATGGCTTTGCGAATGCGTTTCATGGACGTGACGGCTCGTTGGAGTGGTAATGGCGCCTAGCGAAGCAAAAAGCATGGCTGCGACCAAAGGTCCAGATTGCGGCTGGAGAGGTCCAACTATGGCGGTAATCGTAGCCTATTAACGTCCCCGAAACGATATCGCGCGACCCATAGAGGGGTGCGGGACGAAACCGTAACGGGCGAGACCGGTAATTTCATGGGAATGACCCGAGCCAAAACGCAACTGACGCTCGCCGGTGTGGTTCTGGCGGTCGCGGCGTCGGGCGTAGCGGCGGCACAGGGCAATGGTGACCGCACCGGCGCTATTCGCTCAGGAACCTATGTCGAGCGACCTACTATCAACGAATGGAGTGGCGAGGACGGCGGCTCCGGCGATCCGCTGATGACCGCGGCGGCGATCCGGCAGGCGGCGGCGAATTTCCACCGCTGTGTTGAAGGTTTGTGGCCGGCGGCGGCGCACAAGGGCGTCTCGCGCCCGGTCTTCGAGCAGATGACTTCGCGGCTGACGCCCGACTTGCGCATCATGGATCTGCTCGACAGCCAGCCGGAATTCACCAAGCCGGTCTGGGACTATCTCGACGTGCTGGTCAATGACGACCGCGTCGCAACTGGCCGCGCGCTCTTGGAAAAATATCGTCGCACTTTCGATGCTGCGGAAAAAGCCTATGGCGTCGACCGCTATACCATCGCCGCGATCTGGGGTGTCGAGACCAATTACGGCGAGATCGGCGGCGACCGACCGGTGCTGCGCTCGACCGCGACGCTCGCCTGTATCGGCCGCCGTCAACACTACTTCCGCGATGAATTCATCGCCGCGCTCGATATTCTCAACCGCGGCGACGTCAAGCCGGACAAGCTGGTCGGCTCCTGGGCCGGCGCATTCGGGCCGACGCAATTCATGCCGACCGCCTTCAAGCGCTATGCCGTCGACTTCGACCGCGACGGCCGTCGCGACGTGGTCGATTCCATGCCCGATCTGATCGCCTCGACCGCCAACAATTTGAAGATGGTCGGCTGGCGCAGCGGCGAAACCTGGGGCTACGAAGTCGTCATCCCGGCGAATTTTGATTTTCGGCTGGCCGACCATCGTCGCGAAATGACAATCGCAGACTGGCAGCGGCAAGGGATTGTGCGTCCGGGAGGTAAGCCGTTCCCGCATCCGAACAGCTCGGCCTTCCTGTTGGTGCCGGCCGGCGTGCAGGGCCCAGGGTTTCTGATGCTGCCGAATTTCCGGGTAATCATGCGCTACAACCCGGCCGAAGCCTATGCGCTGGCGATCGGCCATCTGTCCGACCGGTTGCGCGGGGGCGGCACTTTCGCGCAAGGCTGGCCGCGCTACGAGCGGGTGCTGACCCGTGAGGAACGGCTGGAGCTTCAGCAGTTGCTGGAGCGGCGCGGTTTCGACGTCGGCGAGCCGGATGGCCGTTTGGGCGCCAAAACCAGGGCCGCATTGCGCGATTTCCAGGCCCGCATCGGCCGGGTTCCCGATGGGTTTGCCTCCGCCAGCCTGTTGCAGCGCCTGCGCAGCCGTTAACCTAGCCACGCCTTAGACCTTCGAGTTGACATTTTTTCGGGGCTAATAGTCCATGCGCTATCGGCGCCCGAGCGTTACCTTAGCGGCGCGGATCAGGAAGCACGGACGTTCAGCATGAGTGGCAAAGCTGGATACAAGACTCGCTATATGCGCTGGCTGGCCGGCATGGTCATACTGACGCTGGCGGAGTGCGCCGGCGTCGCCGCGATTGAAATTTCGCTGAGCGGACCGGCGCAGGCCCAGCGCTACGACGACCGCTATTCACTCGGCAGCCGGCAGCGCCGCGGAGGATTCTTTCAGCAATTATTCGGCCCAACCGAACAGCAGCAACGCGACGTCGAGCATTCTGCTCCGGTCGAAAGTTCGCGCGCGCCGGCGCCGCGCAAGCCAGATCCGAAAGCCGAACCGGTCGAAGCCACGACGTCAATCGTCGTGATGGGCGACGGCATGGCCGACTGGCTGGCCTACGGACTGGAAGATGCTTTCGCGGACACGCCCGAAGTGGCCATCGTGCGCAAGAGCAAGATTTATTCCGGCCTGCTGCGCTATGACGCCAAGAGCGATATCGATTGGTGGCACGCGGCGCGCGATATTCTCAGCGGCGAGAAGGCGAATTACGTCGTGATGATGCTGGGCGTCGGCGACCGTCAGAACATTCGCGAAAGAGACATCGCCAAGGAAGCCGAGAAGAAGGACGCGGACAAAAAGGAAGCCGACAAAAAGGAAGTCGATAAGAAAGACGCCGACAAGAAAGATCAGGGAAAGGACGGCAAAAAGCCCGCCGAAGACACCTCGATCGTTGCGCCGGAGCCGCCGCCCGGCAAAAAATCGAATGGCATTGTCGAATTCCGCAGCGATCAATGGGAGAAGGTCTATTCGCGGCGCATCGACGAAACGGTGGCTGCGCTCAAGAGCAAGGGCGTGCCCGTGTTCTGGGTCGGGCTGCCATCGATCCGCGGCGCCAAGTCGACCGCCGACGCCGTCTATCTCAACGATCTTTATCGCGTACGCGCCGAGCGCGCCGGCGCAATCTACATCGATGTATGGGATGGATTCGTTGACGAGGCCGGCAAGTACGCCACTTACGGTCCCGACTATGAAGGCCAGACGCGCCGCCTGCGCTCGGGCGACGGCGTCTTTTTCACGAAATACGGCGCGCGCAAGCTGGCGCATTATGTCGAGCGCGAAGTTCGCCGCTACATGGGCAATCGCGGATTGCTGGCACTGCCGTCCGGACCGCTCGGTCCGTTGCCCGGCGACAGCAAGCCGACGGCGCGGCCTTTGGCCGGGCCGGTCGTGCCCTTGACCATGGCACCGGGAAATTCAGAGGAACTACTTGGCGGGGCCGGTGCGGTTTCCGCACGCGCGGATGCAACGGCTGCTGGCGTGCTGGTCAAGGGCGATTCCGTGGCGGCGCCAGCCGGCCGCGCCGACGATTTCATCTGGCCACGCGGCAACGACGCCGCGCGCTCCGCCGTCCCGGCGGCAAAGCCGGAAGCAAAGCTCGAAGCGGCCGCATTGCCGGGGAATCCCGTCGCCAATCCGAAGCCGGCCAAAAAGCCGGCAGTAAAACCGGTCAATAATCAAGCCGAGCAGCGGCCGCAACAGGAAGCGCCGCGCCCGTCGCAACCGGTGCAGCGTTCCTCGGAAAAGCTGTTCGGCCCGAAAGGGCCATTCGGCTGGATGCGTTGATTAAAACTGGCGGCGCGCATTAGCGCGGCAGCGTCGTCGATCCCATCAGGAACTCGTCGACCGCGTGCGCGCATTGGCGGCCTTCGCGGATCGCCCACACTACCAATGACTGGCCGCGCCGCATGTCGCCGGCGGCGAACACTTTCGGCACGGAAGTTACGTACGAATCGGTGTCGGCCGAGACATTGCCGCGTTGATCGAGCGCGACGTCGAAGGCCTTCAGCATGCCTTCGTGCAGCGGATGCAAGAAGCCCATGGCGAGCAGTACCAGATCGGCCTCGATGTCGAATTCGGTGCCGGGGATCGGCTTGAACCTGGCGTCCAGCCGCGCGCAACGCAGCTTTTTCACCTGGCCGTTTTCGCCGGAAAAGCTCTGCGTGCCGACCGCGAAGTCGCGCTCGGCGCCTTCCTGGTGGCTGGAGGACGTGCGCATCTTGAGCGGCCAATCCGGCCAGGTCAAAAGCTTGTTCTCGTGCTCCGGCGGCTGCGGCATGATCTCGAAATTGACGACTGAAACCGCGCCCTGACGGATCGAGGTGCCGATGCAGTCCGAACCCGTGTCGCCGCCGCCGATGACCACAACCTTTTTGCCTGTCGCCAGGATCGGTTCGACCGGCCCCAGCGGCTCGTTCGACAAGCGCCGGTTCTGCTGCGGCAGGAAGTCCATGGCGAAATGGATGCCCTTCAAGTCGCGGCCGGGGATCGGCAGGTCGCGCGGCTTTTCCGCGCCGCCGGTCAGCACGATGGCGTCATAGCCGCCGATCAGTTTCTCGATCGGCAGATTAACCCCGACGTCGGCGCCGTAATGGAAATGCACGCCCTCGGCCTGCATCTGCTCGACGCGGCGGTCGACGTGAATCTTCTCCATCTTGAAGTCCGGGATGCCGTAGCGCAGCAGGCCGCCCGCTTTCGCCCAGCGCTCATAGACATGCACGTCGTGGCCGGCGCGCGCGAGCTGTTGCGCGCAAGCAAGGCCGGCAGGCCCGGAGCCGACCACGGCGACCTTCTTGCTCGTTTTGGGCGCGGTAGCCTCGGGCTTCAAACCTTGCGCGATGGCGCGGTCGGCGATCTCGCATTCGATAGTTTTGATCGTGACCGGATTTTCGTCGATGTTGAGCGTGCAGGAGGCTTCGCACGGCGCCGGGCAGATGCGTCCGGTGACCTCGGGAAAATTATTGGTCGAATGCAGGTTGCGCGCGGCCTCGTCCCAGTTGCCGCGATAGACCAGATCGTTCCAGTCCGGAATCTGGTTGTTGACCGGGCAGCCGGTGGGCGCACCGGTAATGCGGCTGGTGCCGTGGCAATAGGGCACGCCGCAATCCATGCAGCGCGCGGCCTGGTCGCGCACTTCCTTGTCGGAAAGCGGCAGCACGAACTCATGCCAATGCTTGATACGCTCCTCAATCGGTGCGTATTTGCGGTCGTGGCGATCGATTTCGAGAAACCCGGTGATCTTACCCATGTTCTTCTTATTCCGCCGCCTGCATGGTGGCGGCCTTTTTCTTGGCCATCTCGGCGAGCGCACGGGCGTATTCGACCGGCATCACTTTCTTGAACAGCGGACGATAGCGATCCCAGTTCGCCAAAATTTCTTCCGCGCGCCTGGAACCGGTATAGCGCGCATGATCGGCGATCAGCTTGCGCAGCCGCTCGGCATCCTTGGCGGTAAGATCGCCCATGATGTCGACCAGGCCGTGCGAGGTCAGATCGTTCTTCTCGTTGTATTCGCTCTCGGCGATTGCTTCTTCCTCCGGCACCGGCTCGAGCGACACCATCGCCATATTGCAGCGGCTCTCGAACGTGCCGTCCTCGTCGATCACGTAAGCTATTCCACCGGACATGCCGGCGGCGAAATTGCGTCCGGTCTGGCCGAGAACGACCACGATGCCGCCGGTCATGTATTCGCAGCAATGGTCGCCTGCGCCTTCGATCACGGCGATGGCGCCGGAATTGCGCACGGCGAAGCGCTCGCCGGCGACGCCGCGGAAATAGCATTCGCCGGCGATCGCGCCGTACATCACCGTATTGCCCACGATGATCGACTCTTCCGGCACGATGCCTGAATCGGCCGGCGGCCGGATGACGATACGGCCACCCGACAGGCCCTTGCCGACATAGTCGTTGGCGTCGCCGTCGAGTTCGAAGGTGATGCCCTTGGCCAGCCACGCGCCGAAGGTCTGCCCGGCGGTGCCGGTGAAACGCACATGAATGGTGCCGTCCGGCAGGCCCTCGTGACCGTAACGCTTGGCAACCTCGCCCGACAGCATGCCGCCGCAGGCGCGGTTGGTCGAGTTGATCGCGGTTTGCAGACGCACCGGCGCGCCGCGGTCGAGCGCAGCCTGCGATTCCGCAATCAGCTTGCGATCCAGGACATGCTCGAGATGGTGGTCCTGCTTTTCGCAATGGAAGATCGCGGTCTGTGCGTCCGCCGTCGGCTTGTGGAATAGCTTGGAGAAGTCGAGGCCCTTGGCTTTCCAGTGCGCCACCAGCTTGCGCTGGTCGAGTAGCTGCATCTGGCCGACCATGTCGTCGAATTTGCGGAAGCCCATCGCCGCCATCGCCTCGCGCACTTCCTCGGCGACGAAGAAGAAATAATTGATGACGTGCTCGGGCAGGCCGGTGAAGCGCTTGCGCAGGCGCGGGTCTTGCGTGGCGACGCCGACTGGGCAAGTGTTGAGATGGCATTTTCGCATCATGATGCAGCCGGCCGCGATTAGCGGCGCGGTGGCAAAGCCGAATTCGTCGGCGCCCAAAAGCGCGCCGACGATGACGTCGCGTCCAGTGCGGATGCCGCCGTCGACCTGCACCGCGATGCGACCGCGCAACTTGTTGCGCACCAGCGTCTGGTGGGTTTCGGCGAGCCCGATTTCCCAAGGGCTGCCGGCATGCTTGAGCGAGGTGAGGGGCGAAGCGCCGGTCCCGCCTTCAAAGCCTGAAATGGTGACGTGGTCGGCGCGCGCCTTGGAGACGCCGGCAGCGACCGTGCCGACGCCGACTTCGGAGACGAGCTTGACCGAGACCGCGCCGGTCGGATTGACGTTCTTCAAATCGAAGATGAGCTGCGCGAGATCCTCGATCGAATAAATGTCATGGTGCGGCGGCGGTGAAATCAGGCCGACGCCCGGCGTCGAATAGCGCACGGCGGCGATGGTCTTGTCGACCTTGTGGCCGGGCAACTGGCCGCCTTCGCCGGGCTTGGCTCCCTGCGCCATCTTGATCTGCATCATGTCCGAGTTGACGAGATACTCCGTCGTAACGCCAAAACGTCCGGAGGCGACCTGCTTGATCGCCGAACGCATCGAATCGCCGTTCGGCATCGGCTTGAAGCGGTCGCTCTCTTCGCCGCCTTCGCCGGTGTTCGACTTGCCGCCGATGCGATTCATGGCAATCGCAAGCGTGGTATGCGCCTCACGCGAAATCGAACCATAGGACATGGCGCCGGTCGAGAAACGCCGCACGATTTCCTTGGCCGGCTCGACTTCATCGATCGGCACGGCTTTTCGGCCCGCGGCTTCCGCTAACTTGACGTTGAACAGCCCGCGAATGGTCAGAAAGCGCTCGTTCTGGTCGTTCACGATCTGCGCGAAGGCGCGATAGTGATCCTGCGAATTACCGCGCACGGCGTGTTGAAGCCGCGACACCGTTTCGGCGGTCCAGACATGGTCCTCGCCGCGCACGCGCACGGCGTAGTCGCCGCCGACGTCGAGCATGCTGCGGTAGATCGGCGAATCCGAGAAGGCGTCGATGTGGCGGCGCACGGTCTCTTCCGCGATCTCCGGCAGGCCGACGCCTTCGATCTGCGTATGCGTACCGGTGAAATATTTGTCGACGAATTCCTGCCGCAGGCCGACGGCGTCGAAAATCTGCGCGCCGCAATAGGACTGGTAGGTCGAGATGCCCATCTTGGACATCACCTTCAACAGGCCCTTGTTGATCGACTTGATGTAGCGCTTGACTACTTCGTAGTCGTCGACCTTCTGCGGCAGCGTGTCCTTCATCGCCGTCAGCGTCTCAAAGGCGAGATAGGGATTGATCGCTTCGGCGCCGTAGCCGGCCAGGCACGCGTAATGGTGCACCTCGCGCGGCTCGCCGGTTTCCAGCACTAGGCCGACCGAGGTGCGCAGGCCCTTGCGAATGAGATGATGATGGACGGCGGCGCAGGCGAGCAGCGCCGGGATCGGGATGCGTTCGGCGTTGGCGCGCCGGTCGGACAGGATGATGATGTTGCAGCCGCCGTTGACCTCTTCCTCGGCGCGCACGCACAATTCGTCGATCGCCCAGTCCATGCCGTCGGCGCCGTGCTCGGACGGAAAAGTGATGTCGAAGGTCATCGACTTGAAATGGTCGCCGGTCAATTCGTGAATCGAACGGATCTTTTCTAGGTCGGCATTGCTCAGGATCGGCTGGCGAACTTCCAGCCGCTTGGTGTTCGACATGCCTTCGTGGTCGAGCAAATTCGGGCGCGGCCCGATGATCGAGACGAGACTCATTACCAACTCTTCGCGGATCGGATCGATCGGCGGGTTGGTCACCTGCGCGAAATTCTGCTTGAAATAAGTGAACAGCGGCTTCGGCTTGGCCGACAGCGCCGAGATCGGTGTGTCGTTGCCCATCGAGCCGATGGCTTCCTCGCCGGTCGCGCCCATCGGCGTCATCAACAGCTTGATGTCTTCCTGCGTGTAGCCGAACAATTGCTGACGATCGAGCAGTGAAAGGTTCGACTTCGGCGAGCTGTTGCCGGTGCCGGGCATTTCTTCCAGCACCATCTGGGTGCGGGTCAGCCACTCGCGATAGGGATGGCTCTTGGCCAGCGTCGCCTTCAATTCCTCGTCGGGAATGAGCCGGCCTTCGTCGAGATCGACGAGCAGCATCTTGCCCGGTTGTAGTCGCCACTTCTTGATGATGTCCTTTTCGGCAATCGGCAGCACACCCATTTCCGACGCCATGATGATGCGGTCGTCATTGGTCAGGAAATAGCGCGCCGGCCGCAGGCCGTTGCGGTCGAGCGTGGCGCCGATCTGGCGCCCGTTGGTGAAGGCGATCGCGGCCGGCCCGTCCCACGGCTCCATCAACGCGGCGTTGTATTCGTAGAACGAGCGGCGCTCTTCGTCCATCAGCGGATTGCCGGCCCAGGCCTCCGGGATCATCATCATCACGGCGTGCGCGAGCGAGTAGCCGCCTTGCGTGAGAAATTCGAGCGCGTTGTCGAAGCAGGCGGTGTCGGACTGGCCTTCATAGGAGATCGGCCACAGCTTCTTGATGTCCTTGCCGAACAGCGGCGAAGAAACCGAAGCTTGCCGCGCCGCCATCCAGTTGACGTTGCCGCGCAGCGTGTTGATTTCGCCGTTATGCGCGACCATGCGATAGGGGTGCGCCAGCGACCAGGTTGGGAAGGTGTTGGTTGAAAAGCGCTGGTGCACCAGCGCAATGGCGCTTTCGAAATCCGGATCGTGCAGGTCGGGATAATACTTGCCGAGCTGATCGGCCAGGAACATGCCCTTGTAGACCACGGTGCGGCAGGAGATCGACACCGGATAATAGCTCGAGGTGCGGCGCTCACGCCGGCGATAGATCGCGTTCGAGATCGACTTGCGCAGGATGTAGAGCTTGCGTTCGAACTCATCCTCACTGATTTTCTTTTTGCCGCGGCCGATAAAGACCTGCATGTGCCTGGGTTCGGTCGGCTTGACCGATTCACCGAGCGAGGAATTGTCCTTCGGTACGTCGCGCCAGCCGATCAGGCTGAGGCCCTCGCGCGCGATCACGTCGGCATAGATGTCGCGGATGATCTGCTGCCAGTTGGCTTCGTCCGGCATGAACAACTGGCCGACGGCGTATTCGCCGGGCGCGGGCAAGGTGATGCCTAGCTTGGTTGCTTCCTTGACGAAAAACTTGTGCGGGATCTGCACCAGGATGCCGGCACCGTCGCCCATGCGCGGATCGGCGCCGGTGGCGCCGCGATGTTCGAGGTTGCAGAGAATCTGCAAACCGTCCTGCACGATCTGGTGCGACTTCGCGCCCTTGATGTTGGCGACGAAGCCGACGCCGCAGGCGTCCTTGTCGCGCGCGGGATCGTACAGACCCTCGGCTGCCGGAACGCCGGGGTCGGCGGTCGAGCCCATAAACGGCGCATCGGTCGGCGCGGACTTGCTGGCCTTATTGCCGGCCGTCCGTATCAGGTCCGCGCTGTTGTTCCGCTCGGTCATGTCGTCCACCCTCGCCGGCGCTGCCGGCGTACCCGTTACTTCCGCCGCCGCCCAACGCTAAAGCCGTGGGTGCCGCGGTGAAAGCGCAACCAATCTTAAGAAGGCCAGCCTTGCCCGGTCGCCGAGGCTGCTCCCAATCGGGAGACACAGGCGTTTGCCCCACGCTTCCAGGGCCTGCACCGTGGTCGCCGCCATTAGGACAGCATTACTGTCCTAATGGACCATGCCAAATTTTGCACCGCCGCACAAGACTGGTCCACGCCGGATTTGCCGGAAGCTTCTGCTTTGTTGCGGCCGCGCCATTACCCTGAGCAAGAAGAGGACCATGGCGGAGCATTTCACGCAATCCTGTTGCGCCCCGGGCGCTCTGGGCCAAAACGCCTGCCCGATTAACCGTTTAACCGTGGAATCGAGATTTAGCGGCGGTCCTGCGGCGGTTCGCTATGCTCGTGAAAATTTATCAGGAGGCGTTGCTATGACCGATATTACCACCGGCACCCAAAGTCCGCTTGCCGAGCACGACGGCGAAGAGGCGATGGCCAGTCTGGCTGACCGCCTGACCGCACTGGCGCCAACGGCGGCCGAATTTTCGCCGCGCCCGATTGTGTTTCCTTCGCTCGGCGTTCGTGCCGCTTTGACCACGGGCGCGGCCATCGTCAAGCGCGCCGACGAGCGCGCGCGCCGTTCGCGTTCGATCATCGGCACGATCATTGATAGTTTTGTCTCGGCTTGCAGTTTTATTCCTTACGCGGTGGTGGCTTTGGCGTTGCGTCTGACCATGGCGCGGGTGTTTTTCTTCGATGGCCAGGGCCTGATCGAAGGTCCGCGCTACGCCTTGTCCTACGGCGATTTCAATCTGTCGGCCATGTTGCCGTTGGGGATCAAGGCCGAGGCGATCGCCGCCCTGAGTGCGCATAACCCTGTGCTGCCGTTGCCGGGGGCCTTGACCGCTTATGGCCTTGGCTATGCGGAATTCATTCTGCCGATCATGCTGATCCTCGGCTTCGGTGCGCGCTTTGCCGCGCTCGGACTTATTGGCGTGACCGCCATCATCCAGCTGTATGCCGCGCCGGAATTGCTGTGGAGCGTGCATATCTACTGGATCGCGATTCTGGCTGTGCTGCTGACGCTCGGACCGGGACAGATTTCGTTCGATTACATCATCCGGCTAATTGCGAAAAGATGAGAAGACGATGAACAAAGCGCTCACCATCGGGTTGGCGGCGGCGGCGATGATCGCCGCTATGCCGCTGGCCGCGTGGGCCGATGACGCGCAAGCGAGCCCCGCCGATGCCGGCCTCACACCTTATTACGAGCGGGGCCCGCGCATTATTCACGTGCCGCGTGCGGACGAGGTTGACGAGAGGGTGCCTGTCCGTGTCGACCTCGATCGGCAAGACCCGCCGCGCGCGCGCCGTCACGTCTATCGCGATGCTGCGCCGCCGCAGCAGCACAAAAAGCCCGCGCCAAAGCGCCATGCCGATTTGCCGCCGCGGCGCAAACCTTACAGCGCGCTGCCGCCACCGCCACCATCTGGCCCGCGCCGCGCTGTCTTGAATGCGCCGCCGCCTGCCGGCGGGTTGTCGCCGCATCATTTGACGCCACGTTTGGAGGCGGTAACCGATTCGGCTGAAAAGTTTGCTGCCCCAGGCGATCCGGCAACGCCAACGCCTGTGGTCAGCGCGACCAACCCCCCGCCCGGCTATACGCCGCCGACCGTCTCGCTCCCGGCCAAACCGGCTGTCTCGCCCAACGCGCAACCGGCCGTTTCGCCGCAGCCGGAATGAGCTGAAACCACGGCCACCCCTGGTGACAAGCAACGTTCTTCGTCCGCGCTGATGCGTCAAAGCTTCGCGGAATAAAAAACGCCCCGGCAAAACCGGGGCGTTTTCGCTATTCGTGTTGGCGGTCGCGCCGTTAGAGCGTTTTCGAGCGAAGTGGGTACCGGTTCGCGTGAAGAAAACGCGATAAAGTAAAAGCTAGAGCCTCGGCTTTGATTCCATCAAAGCCGGAAAGGCTCTAGGCGGCGGCCTTGTTCTCGACCACCTGCGGCTTTACCTGAGCGGCCTTGCCGATCGGGATCTGACGCGGCTTTTTGGCTTCCGGAATTTCGCGCACGAGGTCGACGTGCAGCAATCCGTTCTCAAGCGCCGCGTTCTTGACCGTGACGTAGTCGGCGAGCTGGAACACACGCTCGAAAGCGCGCGCCGCGATGCCCTGATAGAGCACGTCGCCGTCCTGCTCGTCCTTGGTCTGCTTGGAGCCCTTGATGGTCAGGGTGTTTTCTTTCGATTCGATCGAAAGCTCGTCCTCGCCGAATCCGGCGACCGCGACGCGGTAATCATTTTCGCCGGTGCGCTCGATATTGTAGGGCGGATAGCCCGGGGCGGCGTCAAAGCCGTCCATCATCGAGAACAGCCGGTCGAAACCGACAGTGGAACGATAAAGGGGAGAGAGATCGAACGTACGCATTGGCAAGTCCTCCAAAAGTTGAGCGACATGCGGGTGGTCCGCCGAATGGCCGGACCGATAGCCCGAGAGCGAGCCTGATTGGCCTCGCACCAGGCTGATATGGGAACGGCTTTTTGGCCTCGCAAGAGGCCGAGCCCATTCTCTAAATATCTGAAATAAAATGGGTTTTTTTGACGCAAAATCGGCTACACACTTTTGCGCAAGCTTGCCCTATAACGCGTTCCAGCCCTCGCGCACCGGCTATTCTCGGCCTCATGAAACTCGTCTCCATCCCCGCCAATCCGGTGCCCGATCACGGCTTGGCCGGAGCCATCAAGACCCCGGACGGGGTAGCGTTGCGCTTTGCGCGCTGGGATCCGCCGCCAGGCCGGCGCGGCACCGTGGTCTTGCTGCAAGGGCGCGCCGAATACATCGAGAAATATTTCGAGACCGTGCGCGACCTGCGCGCGCGCGGGTTCGCGGTGGCGACCTTCGACTGGCGCGGACAGGGCGCATCGCAGCGCGCACTCGCCGATCCGCAAAAAGGCCATGTGCGCAATTTCTCGCAATACATCACCGACCTGCAAGCGATCATGGAACAGGTGGTGCTGCCCGATTGCCCGCCGCCGTATTTCGCGCTTGGCCATTCGATGGGCGGCGCCATCGTCATCCGCGCCTGCCATGAAGGTAGCCGCTGGTTCGAGCGCGTCGTCCTGTCGGCGCCATTGATCGCGCTGCGGCCGGGCAAGCTCACGCATATCGCCGGACCGCTGGCGAGATTGTTATGCCTGCTCGGGCGCGGCTCGGCTTACGTGCCGACCGATCACGCCAAGGCCATCGGTTCGGAGGATTTCATCGGCAATGTTCTAACCTCGGACCCGGTACGCTATGCGCGCAACGCGGCGGTGCTGGAGGAAGAGCCGGCCCTCGGGCTGAGCGCACCAACCATCGCCTGGGCCGATGCCGCCATCCGCCAGATGAAGCTATTTGCCGAGCCGGCCTATGCAGCGCGCATTCGCCAGCCGATGCTGCTGGTGGCGGCCGGACGCGATGAAGTCGTCTCGACGGCGGCGATTGAGGAATTCGGCATGAAGCTCTTGGCCGGGCGCCATCTCATTTTGCCCGGCGCCAAGCACGAAATCCTGCAAGAACAGGATCAGTATCGCGCGCAGTTCTGGGCGGCCTTCGACGCCTTCGTGCCGGGCACGCCGCGCTTTTAACCAAGTTGTGGATCAGTGCGGCGCGAACGCCGGCGATGTCGCGTTCTGCGGAACGCTGGAGATATCGAAATTCAAGTTATCGGCGGTTTCGAGCGTGAATACCACCCGCGTTCCATCGCGATAATTTTTGTCGATCCAGATGGTACTACCATGATCGCCGATGATCTTCTTGCAAATCGCCAAGCCGATGCCGGTTCCTTCGAACTCCTCATCGTCATGCAGCCGATAGAAAATGTCGAACACTTTCTCCGAAAAACGCGGCTCGATTCCGATGCCGTTATCGGTCACCGAAATTTCCACCTTACCGTCTCCGACCGGAGCCGCCTCGAATGAAATCTTGAACGCCCTGTCCTTCTTGCGGAACTTGAACGCGTTGCTGACCAGATTCTGGATGACATGGCCGATCAGCACGGCATCGCCCTTGACCCAGTTAATGTCGCCTAGCATGATGCGTAATTCGGAATTGGTATGGTCGATCCCGACATTCTCGAGAACTTCCTCAATTGCGCTGGCGAGTGAGGCGATTCTGTTCTTGGTCGCTTTGTGCCCGTATCGGGTATATGCCAAAAGCGACGACAGCATCAGCCGCAGCCGCGCCGCCGACCGCTCAATGCGGAAGACGATGTCCTTACCTTCCTCGTCGAATTTGTGCTGATATTCCGAGCGCAGCAGGTGCACCATCGTCTCGACCCGCTGCAAAGGCGCGCGCAGATCATGCGCGACGATTGAAATGAAATTTTCGCGCTCGATCACGCGCTGATTTTCGACCGCGATGCGTTCGCGGCGCGATTGAGCCGCGCTCACCTCGCGCTCGATCGCGAGCGGCAGGCGCGCAAGCTTGTCCTTGAGAACGTAGTCTTGTGCGCCGGCCTTGATCAACTGCACGGCGGTTTCCTCGCCAATTGCGCCCGAGACCACGATGATTGGAATGTCGAGGCCGAGCGTTTCGCGTATCAGGTTGACGGTGCTGGCCCCGCTAAATTGCGGCAAATTGAAATCGGTCAGGACAATATCCCAATCCTGGGCATTGAGCGCATCGGCAAGCGACTTCGCATTATCGACGCATTGATGATTTACCTTGTAACCGCCGCGCCGGAGCGTGCGCAGGAGCAGATCAACGTCATCCTGGCTGTCCTCGACGATTAAAACATTTAGGAAGAGCTTGCTCAAGTTTGCTGCCTTTCTCGAAAACGCATGAGGTTAACCGGATAGTGCGGGCGGCGGCGGCGACCTATTGATCTCTAGCCAATAAACGCCAAGTCTGGTCGCCGCCTTGACGAAATCGTCGAAGCGGACCGGCTTGCATACGTAGCTGTTTGCGCCCAGCCGATAACACTCGATCTGATCGCGCTGTTCGTCCGACGATGTTAGAATGACAACCGGCAGCAGGCTGGTCCGGGCATTTGCACGGATACGCCGCAAAGTTTCCTGTCCGTCCATCATCGGCATTTTAAGATCGAGCAGCAGCAAATTCGGCATGTCGGCGGGGTTGCGCCCGGCAAAAGCGCCGGTCCCGCACAGATAATCCAGGACCTCGACGCCATTATGGGCGACGACGATGTTAACGTCAGTCAATTTCTTGCGAAGCGCGCGAAGCGTCAGCACTTCGTCGTCGTAATTGTCCTCGGCAAGCAAAATGGTCGCTTTATTCATCCAGAGTCTCCTGGAATAAGGTAAAGTAGATCGTCGCGCCTTTATCGGGCTCAGCTTCCGCCCAGACCTTTCCTCCGTGCCGCGTGACAATACGTTGCACGGTCGCAAGCCCGATCCCGGTGCCAGGAAAATTCTTGGCGTTGTGCAGCCGTTGAAATGCGCCGAAAAGTTTGCTGCTGTAGGCCATGTCGAAGCCGGCGCCGTTGTCGCAGACGTGAAAAACGTTGCGCCCCGCGCTTTCGTGAAAGCCGACTTCAATTCGCGCCGGCGTCCGGCCGGCGGTGAATTTCAATGCGTTGCTGAGGAGATTTTCCAGCACGATCCGCAACAGGCCGGAATCGCCGGCGTCCGTCATATGGTCGGCGACAATGTATTCAACTTGCCGCTCGGGCGACGCGGACTTGAGCGTCTTGATAACCTCCTGCGTCATCGCCGTGAGATTGACATCCGTGGTGTTCAACTCGGATGTCGTGATGCGCGCCAATTTCAACAGATCGTCGATCAATTGGCCCATGCGCTGCGCGGCCGTGCGAATGCGCGTCAGACAGTTTTTTCCGTAAGCGTCGAGCTGCGGCGCATAGTCTTCCAGTAGCACCTGGCTGAATCCGTCGACGACCCGCAGTGGCGCGCGCAGATCGTGCGAGACCGAGAAGCTGAAGGCCTCCAACTCTTTGTTGACTTCTTTGAGCTTTGAGTTGCGCGCCGCGCGCTCATGCAACGCTTGAATCGACTTGTCGCGTTTGCGCAGTTCACTCAAATCCTGAACGATGGCGATGACCAGGTTGCCATGGCTGGTCGGCGAAAAGCCGAGACTGATGGCGGCTGGAAATTCCGTGCCGTCGGCGCGCATCGCGCGCAAGTCGGAGCCATAGCCCATCGATCGGCGCCGCGGTGCCGCGCAAAATTCGGCGCGATGGGCCGTGTGACCTTCTTGATATTGCCGCGGCACCAGAATATCCACGGGCTGCCCGAGCAGTTGTTCGGGTCTGTAGCCGAAAAAACCTTCCACCGCCGGGTTGACGTAGACGATACGCCCGTCGTTGTTGCTGATGATCACCGCGTCGGGAACGGCCCCCATCAAATTGCGCCAGTCCACTTCGTCCGCTTGTGCGATTTCGGCAAGGCCGATCATTGGGACTATCTTTTAAGGTGGGAATTCCGCATCGAGTAAATGCGGTTGTAGCGAGTGCGCGCTTAAGACGATGACTATTTAAGCTGTAATTTAGTTTATCGAAGATTTTACCATTGCGAGAAGGCGTGGTGTCATCGCACCAGATGAAAAATACGTTGCGTGGTGCGCGGCGTATTAAGTTGCCTGGGGAGGCGCGCCAGACTTCGCCATGTCTCGCCGGTTCGGGAGCGCGCGCCGAACCGGCGATTTATGTTTCACTGCACCAGTTGGTGTTTGATGCCCGGTATATTGGTAAGCGCCGCGAAGAATTCATCGGCCTTGAACGGCTTGACGACATAACCGTTGGCGCCGAGATCGAAGGCTTCGAACATGTCGGTCTCGTCGTCAGATACCGAAAGCATGATAACCGGCACATCCTTATATTGCGGGTGCGCGCGCAACGCACCAAGCGCTTCGAAGCCGTTGGCGCGCGGCATTTTGATATCGAGCAGAATAAGAATCTTGCTCTTGTCGATGCCGGCTTCGGAAAGTTCGCCGAGCGTCTCGATCAAACGTTCCGGCTTGCGTTCGGAGACGAAGTTGTTGACGATGCCTTCCTTGCGCACTTGCCGCCGCGTCAGAAAAATTTCGTCCGCATTGTCATCGACCATGACAAGCGTAAGTTCGGATGGTTTGGTCATAACGTCCCCTGTTGTGTTCGCGCTCCGCCCGCGCGTTCCAATTCGTTATGAGCGTCTTGGGTAAAAAGAACCTGTAAAACCTGTGAGAAACATTTGCGCAGTAAAGGCTGCTTTAAATTTTTGTGTGACCTAGTTTAAGTTTTTCGTCTGCCCCATTTGAAAACCTTGCCGCCGCTGACGAAATCTAAAGATGCGCTTTGACGCGGTAAATTTTCACGCCGCGCGGGGCGTTGGACGCCGATACCACCCGACGCGAAACTGGCTTTGAAACGTTGCGATTTGATGCGCGACTGAGTTCGCTAAAAATCTCGCCAAGTAAATTTAGCGGACTGTTCACGAGAATACGCTTAACGCCGCGCGCAAGGTTGCGCGTTGCGCTCTGCGTGCTGACAATGCCGCTGTATTGGTCGCGCGGATCGAGGGAGGCAAACAATGGCGCTGGCGATCGGACGGACAAACGGACAAGCGATGGCGACGGTGGCGCTACTATTGTCGCTTCCCTGTCTCGTCGGTGCTTGCAGTTCGTCGCCGCGCGAGGAAACAACCGGTTCGATTTCGCGACCCGCGCAATATGGTAGCGCGGCACCATTGCCGCCGGTCATCCAGGCGCCGGCGACTGTTCCCGTCGCACAGCCGGTTACCTACGTGCCCGTGCCGGCCTACGCGCCGCGCCAGGTCGCGCAGGGAAGCTATGTGTCTCCGCAGAATGTTCAGGCTTGCACTTGCGCCGCGCCGCGCCGGTACGAAGTGACGGCCTCGATCCCGCGCACGCGGCCGCCCGCGCCGCCGCGGCAGCCGGCGCAGACCCGGTTTCTGGTCCACACCATCGGACAGAGTGAGACGCTTTATTCGATCGCGCGCATGTACCGGACCCGCGTGGCCGACATCGCATCCGTCAACCGGATGAGCGAGAATGCGCGGCTGCGCTCAGGCGAGCTGCTGGTCGTACCAACGACGGTGCATTGATCGCCCGCGCGCCGGGCTCGAAAATTTCCGCTAGCTTTTCAGCATCTCCAGCGCCGCTTTGTGCGTGCGCGCGTCGCCGGCCGCGATAATGCGTCCGCCTGCCTGCGGCGCGCCGTTTTCCCAGGTGGTGACGATGCCGCCGGCGCCCATGATGATCGGGATCAGCGGCACGATGTCATGCGGCTTGATCTCGGTCTCGATCACCAGATCGATCTGGCCTGCCGCCAGCATGCAATACGCGTAGCAGTCGCCGCCGTAGCGCGACAGTTTCACGGCGTTCTCGACCTTGCCGAAAGCGGCACGGTCATCGGCGTTCATCAGCAGCGGGCTGGTGGTGAACAGCAGGGCGTCTTTAAGCTCGGCGCATTTGCGCACGTGCAGATCGCGGTTTCCCGCCGGCCCGCGATAATGCGCGGCGCCTGAATCGCCGGCGAAGCGTTCGCGCGTGAACGGCTGGTGCATCATGCCGTAGACCGGTTCGCCCAGGCGCATCAGGCCGATCAGCGTGCCCCAGGCCACCATGCCGGCTATGAAGGATTTGGTGCCGTCGATCGGATCGAGCACCCAGACATATTCGGCATCGGTGCGCTCGGAACCGTATTCCTCGCCGAGGATGCCGTGCTCGGGGAAATTCTTGCGGATCAGCGTGCGCATGGCGTTTTCGGCCGCGCGGTCGGCGGCGGTGACGGGATCGAAGCCGCGCTGCTGCTTATTCTCGACCGCCAGCGCGGTGCGGAAGAACGGTAGGATGGTGTCGCCCGAGGCGGAAGCGAGCTTGTCGACGAAACTGGCGAAATCGATGGCCGTCATGCGCTCATTGCCGCCTTTTGCCGTCCGCTCGCGGGCCGGCAAACGCCGGCTGCCGGGTGGCTTCGACCTATCGGAGACCGGCGTTGGCGGCAACTGCGCCGTGCTATCGCCGCCGTCTCAAACCCATCCGGCCACTCGCTACCTCGGAGTCCGTCGTCACATTCCCTTTGGCTAATCTCCGAATCCACCGCCCAGTTATGCAAAAATGCATGAGAAAACGCCTTCCGTAACTTGATTTTTGTGCGTTGCGATGTAGATTATTGCAATGCGATAGCGAGAGCTATCGTTGCCCTCCTTGGGCGTTTCCTCCCTAGACTTGGGCCGCTCCATAAGGGCGGCCCTTTTTTTTGGCAACGGCGCTTTTGCAGGCATCAAGGGAAGCGGGGCTATTCCGCCGCCGCCCGGTAAGGCCGCAGTTCCTCCAGCGGTATTTCGCCCAGGCGCATGGCCAGCGTGACCAGATCCGCCGCCAGCCGGTCGAAGCTGGGCGAGCGCTGGTAGCGGCGCTCGTCCATATAGAGCCCGCGATTGATCTCGAGCTGGATGGCATGCAGGCCGGCGGCCGGGTTGCCGTAATGCTCCGTAATAAAGCCGCCGGCATAGGGCTTGTTGCGGCTGACCGTATAGCCGAGCGCGCGCAGGGTCTGTTCCGCCGTCTCCGCCACCACGCCGGTGCAACTGGTGCCGTAGCGGTCGCCGAGCACGAATTCCGGCCGCGGACGCTCGTCTTTATGACCGGCGGTCGAGGGCATGGAGTGGCAGTCGATCAGCATCGCCGTCCCAAAATCCCGGTGTAGCTTGGTGAAAAGCCGCCGCAGGGCGCGGTGATAGGGCTTGTAGAGCGCCTCGATACGGGCGAGCGCATCGTCGATCGGGATGCGCCGGTCGTAAATTTCCTGCGCGTCGCCGACCACCCGCGCCACGGTTCCGAGGCCGCCCGCCACCCGCATCGAGCGAGTATTGGCGAAGGAGGGGAGCCTACCCTCGAACATGCGCGGGTCGAGCTCATAGGGCTCGCGGTTGACGTCGATATAACAGCGCGGGAAATGCGCCCGCATCAGCGGATAGCCGTGCGCGACCACGCCGGCCATCAGTTCGTCGACAAAGCTGTCCTCGGAACGGCGCAGGGTGCCGATATCCAGCCGCGACACGGTGAGGAACTCGCGCGGATAGGTCGATCCGGAATGCGGCGAGTTGAACAGAGCCGGGCCGCGCCAAGCCTGCGGCTCGAGAATTTCAAAGGGTGGATCGAGTTCGTCCCGGCGATCTTGCCGCTCCGGAATTCGATCCTCGGGCTCTGGGTGGGGACTACGGGTGTGGGTCATGGACGGTTGCGGTCATTCCGGCGGGGCTTGAACCCATTGAGAAAAGGCCATTTTTTGGGCGCACTATACCCTCTATTGTCCATGCGCCGGGGGATAAAGCCAAGTCTTGGTTTTGGTTCACCCGTTATTTACCCGGCACAAGTCTTATGGGGCGGCTTAAGACCGGCATTGGGCCGGATGGTAAGGGGCCTGCTGGAACGATGTCGAAAATTCTCCTGGCTGAAGACGACACCGATATGCGGCGCTTTTTGGTTAAGGCGCTGCAAAACGCCGGATTCGACGTCACCTCCTATGACAACGGCCTGTCGGCCTACCAGCGCCTGCGCGAAGAGCCGTTCGAGCTGCTGCTCACCGATATTGTGATGCCGGAAATGGACGGGATCGAGCTCGCCCGCCGGGCCGCCGAACTCGACCCCGATATCAAGATCATGTTCATCACCGGCTTTGCCGCCGTCGCGCTCAACGCGGATTCGACCGCGCCCAAGCAGGCCAAGGTGCTGTCCAAGCCCATCCACCTGCGCGACCTGGTCAACGAAGTGCATAAGATGCTGGCGGCCTGAGGGTTCTGAAGCGTCGCCGAACAGGACTGGCGAATTGTGTTATTCGGCATGGGGATCGGCATGCCTCTATCGCGGGCGGTAGAAAGCCAAGCTTCCATGGCGACGCGCACCTCAGCTACCGCAGCTTCAGGCGTCTCGCCTATTGCCGAGCACGACTTAAGATCGGGGACGTTAGCGATCCAGGCGCCGTCTTCATCCGACCAAAATACGTTGATGGCGTAATGCTGCATCTCGCTTCAAGCCTAGCTCTCAAGCCACAAACCGAACTCATCGATTATATCGCGAATTTGGCGAATTTGGTACCGCTTCGCGTCTTTGCCAATCGGCTTAACGCTGACCGGACGCGGTACGTTCGGGTGGACATAGATGCGATGGCTGCCGGCGGTCCGATCAAGCCGGAAGCCGAGCTTGGTAAGCAGACGTTCCAGGTCCCGAAACGGGATCGAGCCGCTGCCGCGCATAACGGAATCAAACGTTCTTTTCCCGCCACGCCCATTCCCCCGCTTGCCTCCCCACGGGGGAGCCGATAAGACCATTTTACTAAAGGGCGCGTAGCTCAGCGGGAGAGCACCTCCTTGACATGGAGGGGGTCACAGGTTCGATCCCTGTCGCGCCCACCATCCCTTTAGCCCTTTGTCTCCACCGACTGCCGGGGCAATGACGCGTCGACGATGGCTTCTTGCACTGATCGTTTTGCTTGTCTTTGCCGGCGGGCTGGCGCTGGCGTGGCTGTTCGATGGCGTCCGCAGCATTGACGGCATACAGGCGCGCATCGCTTCGCTCGGCGTCTGGGCGCCGGTCGGCTTCGTCCTGCTCTACGCGATTGGGACGGTGGCGCTCATCCCGGGCGGCGTCTTCGACGTCGCTGGCGGCGTCCTATTCGGACCGATTTACGGAAGCATGATAAATCTCGCCGGTGCGACGCTCGGCGCGGCGGCGGCGTTCCTAGTCGCGCGCTATGTCGCCGCCGATTGGGTCGAGCGGCGCGCCGGGCCGCGCGTGCAGAAGGTGATCAAAAGCGTCGAGACCGACGGCTGGCAATTCGTCGCCTTCGTGCGGCTGGTGCCGATCTTTCCCTATACGCTTGCCAACTATTTGCTCGGCGTCACGCGCATTCCGTTTCACCAATATTTGCTCGCCACCGTCGTTTTCATGTTGCCATCGACGATCGCCTATACCTGGATCGGCCATGCCGGCAGCGAGGCCTTAAACGGCGAGACCAACAACATCCGCTATGCGTTGTTTATGTTCGCGCTCATCGCCATCGTCATCTTTGCGCCGCGGCTTTACAAGCGGCTGCGCAGCCCGGACTGATCAATCGATCGAACGGTATAGGCGCTCGTCATAGAGGCTGCCGGTCAGCGGGTTCAACAGTGCGGTCGGATCGGCTGCCACGCCGCTAGCCGGCGCAATGCCGGACAACTCGTCGCGGAAATCCTTCACCGCCTTGCTGACGGTGTGCTTGTTTTGCGCGGCGGCAGACTTCCAGACCTCGACCACTTCCATATGGTTCGGCCGGTTGGCCTGCGTGAGCGCGTCAAAGCGCAGATTGCCGGCGCCCTTGCGCCCTTCCGCCACCAGGTTCTTCACCAGTGCGATGCCGCACGGCCCATTCTCGTTCGCCTGGCGCTTGCAGGGCGGGATTTGCTCGGTCGGGATGATGTCGACATGGGTCAGGACATAGACCGCGCGTTTGCCGGCCCTCATTTCCTTTTTCGGATCGGCAGCGACCAGCCCGACATGGGCGCGTTCGTCGAACGGGCTGTAGAGCGAAGGCTGTAGCGCCTTGCGGAACGCGACCGTATGCGCGGCCTTGGCGTGCGCATTGCGCGCGTCCTGGTCGGCCCAGGCTTCCAGAATGATGAAATGATTTTTTTGTCCGATGCGCTGCAATGCCTCGAAGCGCAGATTGCCGGCGTCCTTCTTGCTGGCGGCGCTGTGATCCTGGATCAGATTCTTCGCCCGGCCGGCTTTTGCCGGATCGGCCTCGACATAGGTGACGATATAAAACGGCTTGTCCGGCAGCACCGCGCCGTCGGCCAATTTCACGTCGGCGGCTTTCACCGAACCCGGCACGACAACGGCCATTGCAAGCAGACAAGCGAATGCGAGCGATAGGTAGCGCGGCATCGTTTTCTCCCCGGGGGCAAATTGATTGGTTTTGTTGTTCGTCAGCGGTGCAATGATCCTCCCGCCGAATTGCTTTGTCAAACCGCCCCTACCAGAACCGCTCGGTCGCCATGCGTGCCCCTTCCGCCATGGCGGCGAGCTTGGCGAATACAACCTGCGGATCGACCGCCGCCTGGCCGACCCAGGTGCCATAGCCGCAATCCGAACCGGCGATGACGTTCTCGCGCCCGACCAGTTTGGCGTAGCGGCCGATGCGCTGCGCGATCAGTTCGGGATGCTCGATGAAATTCGACTTGGACTCGAGCACGCCCGGGATCAGCACCTTGCCGTCCGGCAACTTCACTTTTTCGAACAGCGCCCATTCGTGGGCGTGGCGCGGATTGGCGGCTTCGAACGAAATCGCGTTCGGTTTGGCCTTGAACACGATGTCGATGATATCGGCGAGCGGCACGTCGCGGTGGTGCGGTCCTTCGTAATTGCCCCAGCACACGTGAATGCGCAGCTGTTCGGGTGGAATGCCCGACAGTGCGTGGTTGAGCGCTTCGACGTGCAATTGCGCGCGCTTGCGAAACGCTGGCAGATCGAGATCGGCATATTGAATGTGCCGTCCCATGGCGAGATCCGGGCAATCGATCTGCAACACGAAGCCGGCCTTGGCTACGATTTCGTATTCGTATTTCATCGCGTCGGCGATGGCGAAAATGTAAGTCTCGAAGTCCTTGTAGTAATCGTTGCGGAAGAACAGCGAGACCACGCCGGGCGAGGCAGCGCTCATGAAGCCGCCGACCGACTTCACGCCCGCCAGCGCCGCCTTCAAATTATCCGCATCCGCCACCGGCGCATGCCTGTCGCGCACGCCGATCGGCGCGTTGCAGGCGGGAGTCTTGCGGCGCGAGCGGCCGGGATCGCCGAAAACCTTTTTCTCCAGCGCCGGGAATTCGTGCACGTCCTGATAGACGAAGGTATTTCCGGTGCCGCCGAAACCTTCCAGCCGATCTTTCACATAAGTCGCGTAGCTCGGCTTCGACATTTCGCCGTCATTGATCAGATCGACGCCGGCCTCGGCCTGTTTCTTGACTACCTCGGCCACCGCCAACTTCACCCGCGCCGCCAGCGCCGCGGCGTCGACCGGAACGCCTTCCTCCTTGGCGTACATCATGGTGATCAGGTCTGCCGGGCGGGGGAGACTTCCGGTATGCGTGGTCAGAAAGCGATCTTGGCTGCGCTGCATGGCTGGCACTCTTTTTTGCTTTTAAACGTCCTGGGCGGGGCGGACTTTAGGGCACGGGTTCCGCTACCGCTACCGGCCCCCGGTCGCGTTGACAGGGGGGCTCGAGCCCCGTATGAACCGGCCAAATCCAGCTTTGAGAGACTGAGATGAAAGTTCGTAACTCGTTGAAATCATTGCGTGGTCGCCACCGGAACAACAAGATCGTCCGGCGCAAGGGGCGCGTCTATATCATTAACAAGACCAACCCGCGCTTTAAGGCCCGCCAGGGCTAAAGCTGGGCCGGCGTCTTGCGCCGGCCTTAACCCGCCGCCATAGCCCTATATTTGCCTTAACCGTCGGAGAGCATAATCTCCGCCCATGCGCACACGATTCCTCGCGCCCGTCCTCTATCTCGGTCTCGCTGCCGCGGTTCTCACCGTAGCTTTGCCTGCGCCCGCTTCTGCCGAACTGGGAAGCTGGCTTGAAGCGCCGAAGACCTTGCCCAAGGTTCCGCGCGGTGACCGCAGCCATAATCTCGAATTCCTGTTCGGTGCGCTCAAAGCCGCGCCCGACGAAGAGACCGCCAAGGCGGTTGAGCAGCGCATCTGGGCAGCCTGGGTGGTGTCGCGCAGCGATACCGCCAATCTTCTGATGACGCGGGTTCGCACCGCGGTCGAAGCCAAGGATCTCGACCTGGCGATCAAGCTTCTCGATAGCATCATCAAGATCAAACCCGACTACATCGAAGGCTGGAACCGGCGCGCGACGCTTTATTACATGCAAAAAGATTACGGTCGCGCGCTTGCCGACATCCGCGAAGTCTTGAAGCGCGAGCCGCGCCATTTCGGCGCGCTCTCCGGCCTCGGCATGATTTTACAGGACGTCGGCGACGACAAGCAGGCGCTCGAAGTCTATCGCCGCGCGCTCGCGGTTTATCCCAAGCTGCAACGCATTCCCGACCTGGTGAAATCGTTGCAGGAAAAGGTCGAAGGCCGCGACATCTAATCCGTCGCCTGGACCGTATCTAACGATGTGTCCGGTCCATTGCGCTTACCCCTCATGATCTTTGTCATCGCCGCTGCCGCGCTGGCGCTGCTTTATGCCGTCACGCTCTTTGGTGTCTGGCGCATCGAAGCGGGTTACCCGCCGGCCGGACGCTTTGTCGCGGTCGATGGCGGACGCCTGCACATTGTCGAACTCGGACGTACCGATGCGCCACCCCTCGTGCTGCTGCATGGCGCCAGCGGCAATCTCGGCGATATGCGGCTGGCGCTCGGCGATAAACTTTCGCAGCGTTACCGCGTCATCCTGATCGATCGTCCAGGTCACGGCTGGAGCGATCGGCCGGGCGGCGCTGCCGATGCTTCGCCGGCGCGCCAGGCCGCGCTTATTCATCAGGCGCTGGGGCGGATCGGGGTCACGCGCGCGCTGGTGCTCGGCCATTCCTGGTCGGGCGCTCTCGCCACGGCTTACACGCTGGCCTATCCCGAAGCGGTCAGCGGCCTCATTCTGCTTGCGCCCGTCACGCATCCCTGGCCGGGCGGCATCGGCTGGATCAACGACGTCGTGGCTGTACCAGTGATAGGACCGCTGATCGCGCATACGCTGATCCTGCCGGTCGGCTATTTTCTCTTGGAGTCCGGCGTCAAGGCCGTGTTCCGCCCGCAATTGCCGCCACGGGATTATGCCAAACGGACCGGCGCCGCCATGGTGCTGCGGCCGAATGAATTCATCGCCAATGCGCAGGACCTTGCCGGCTTAAAGGATTTCGTGCGTGCGCAGGCGCCGCGTTACGCTGAGATCAAGGCCCCGGTGGCGGTTGTCGCAGGCGACGTCGATCCGATCGTCTATACCGACATCCATTCGCGCGCGATCGTGAAGCAAATTCCGCAGGCCACGCTCACCATACTGCCCGGCATAGGTCACATGCTGCATTACGCCGCGACTGCGCAGGTGGTAGAGGCAATCGATAGGATCGCGGCGGCGGCACGCTGACCTCACTCAATGCTGCGCGCGCTCCGCCTCGCGCAACAGATCAAGCGCCTGCCACGGCTTGGGCATGAACAGCGCATTTTCCGGTAGCGCTTTTTTCAACCCAAAGCCCGATGCCACAAGGACGTGGATATTGGGGTAATTCTCGTTGGCGAAATGCGCGAGTTCCACGCCGTCGATCCGCCCGGCCAGATTGACGTCGGTGTAGAGCAGTGATAGCGACGGTCCCAACTTCTCGATGACTTCAAGGGCGTCTTCGCCGTTATCGCACTGAATCACGCCCATTTCGCTTTCCTCCAGCAGCATGACGACGATTTCACGCTGTAATACGTCGTCTTCGACCACGAGAGCGATTGGCTTGAAGGGTGTCGTCGCCTGTCCCATGGCCGCCTCCGTGGGTTATCAAACATAGGTGGCAATACCAGACGCGGCACTTCGTTCGGTTCCAAAAAGCGATACGCAACAATCGTGCGCGAATGCTGGTTTCAATCCCCCGCCGGCATCTCCGCCCCGACAAAGGCAATGCGCAACATGTTGGTCGCGCCCGGCGTGCCGAGTGGAACGCCGGCGACTACGATTACGCGCTGGCCGGTTTTGGCGAAGCCTTCCTTGAAGGCGATGCGGCAGGCGCGCTCGACCATGTCGTCCTGGTCCTGCGCGTCCTCGGTGACGACGCAGTGCACGCCCCACACGACCGCGAGCCGGCGGCCGGTGGAGATATTCGGTGACAGCGCCACCACCGGCGGGCGCGGCCGCTCGCGCGCCATGCGCAAGCCGGTCGAGCCCGACGAAGTCCAGCAAATAACGGCGGCGAGATCGAGCGTATCGGCGATATGGCGCGCGGCGTCGGCGATGGCGTCGGCACCGGTTGCTTCCGGCTCGGCGCGCTGGCCGTCAAGAATGCCGCGATAAAGCGGGTCCTTCTCGGTCTCTTCGGCGATGCGGTTCATGGTGGCGACGGCCTCGACCGGATATTGCCCGGCCGCCGATTCCGCCGACAGCATCACCGCGTCGGCGCCCTCGTAAATCGCGGTGGCGACGTCGGAGACTTCGGCGCGCGTCGGCACTGGCGAGGTGATCATCGATTCCAGCATCTGCGTCGCGACGACGACCGGCTTGCCGGTGGCGCGGCCCATGCGGGTCATCAGCTTCTGCACGCCGGGCACGCGCTCGAGCGGCATTTCAACGCCGAGGTCGCCGCGCGCTACCATCAGCGCATCGGCGAGCTCGATGATTTCGGCCAGCCGATGTACGGCTTGCGGCTTTTCGATCTTGGCCATCAGCAGCGCGCGCCCGCGCGTCAGCTTCTTGGCCTCGGCAATATCTTCCGGCCGCTGGATGAAGGACAGCGCCACCCAGTCGATGCCGGTCTCAAGCGCGGCTTCCAGATCCGAGCGGTCCTTGTCGGCCAGCGCCGAAAACGGAATGGTCGAGTCCGGCAGGCTGACGCCCTTGCGGTCGGATAATTTGCCGCCGACCACGACCCGCGTCACCATGCGCGTGGGCTCGGCTTGCGTCACCGTCAGGCGCACCTTGCCGTCGTCGATCAACAGCGTGTGGCCGGGCGCGACCGCCGCGAAAATTTCCGGATGCGGCAGATAAACGCGAGACGCATCGCCGATCGCCGAATCGCTGTCGAAGACGACGTTGTCGCCTTCCTTCACCGTCACCGCGCCGCCGGCGATGGTGCCGAGCCGCAGCTTCGGGCCTTGCAGATCGACCAGAATGCCGATCGGACGGCCGCTGTCCTTTTCGACCGCGCGGATCATGGCGACAAGTTCGCGCATGCGGTCGTGCGTGGTGTGACTCATGTTGATGCGGAATACGTCGGCGCCGGCCGTGAACAGCTTGGCGATCATCTCCTGGCTGGAGGAGGCGGGCCCAAGCGTGGCGACGATCTTGGCGCGGCGTAGCCGTCTCATTGTTTTCTTCCACCATCGGTGGGGGCCGTCGGCACGGCCAAAGGCTGGCGCGACGGTCCGCTCGGGCTGCGCGGCGTGAGTGGCCTGTCGGGCGGCTGTTCGGCCGTATCGGTCAATTGCACCGTCCAGGAGCGCTGTTCTTGCGTGTCAACTTCGAAGAAGCCGGTGCGGTCATAGCCGCGCGCCAGGCAATTTTCGGTTCCGCGAATGGTGAACTCCTTCTCGCGCGAGCACATGTAAGCGTGGCCGGACCATTCGCCGCCGCGGTCGTAGTCGACAGCATAGATGTAATAGTAGCGCGCAACCAGCGCGCCGCGCAGCAGCGTGTCGCAGGTACGCGCCGAAATATTCCACCAGCCTTCGGTATTCCAGCCTTCGGCATCCTTATAGCCGATCGAAACGCCGACCCTGCTGCCGGTATTGTTGCACAGGCGAAAGTCCGCCAGTGCCGGATGCGCCAAACCGAGCAGCATCAGCACCGACAGCGCGGCGCGCGTGAGCGTGTTGGAAACTTGGCGTTGGGCGGTGGGGAAAGGCAATGCGTTCACGGCGTCGGTGGGCTTCGGCTTGCGCTATGGCTTGGTGGGTTTCCCATCAGAGCGTATCGACGACGATGGCACGAAAATCATTGACGTTGGTATAGGTCGGGCCCGGCTCAAGCAAATCGCCCAATTTGCCAAAGAATCCGGTCGAATTATTATCGGCCAGGAACGCGGCAGGATCGAGGCCAAGCGCCTTGGCGCGCGCGGCGGTTTCGCCATCGACGAGGGCGCCGGCAGGGTCGCTGGCCGATCCCGCGCCTCCATCGGTACCATCGGTGTCGCCCGCGAGCGCGGCGACATTTGTCATGCCCGCGAGCGGCTCGACCAGTGCCAGCGCATATTCCTGATTGGGGCCGCCGCGGCCCTGGCCGCGAATGGTCACGGTCAATTCGCCGCCCGAGATGATGACGGCGCGCTTTCCCTGCGCCCTCAATTCGCGCGCCATCGTCGCGTGAGCGAGCGCGACTTCGCGCGCCTCGCCCTCGACGTCGGGCCCGAGCGAGATGCATTCGTAGCCGGCCCGGCGCACCGCTTGCTCCGCCGCTTGAAGTGAATCGGCCGGCCGCGCCGCGAGCGCGAACGTCGTACCGGCGAAAGCAGCGTCGCCGGGTTTTGGCGATTCATTAGCCGGATCGTTGAGCGCGCGTATGACACTCTCCGGAAGTGCGAGCTTGAATTTCGAAACAACGGCGCGCGCATCGGCGAGCGTAGTCGGATCGGGCACCGTCGGCCCGGAGCCGATCGCAGAAGGATTGTCGCCCGGCACATCTGAGATCGCGATGGTCGCAAGTTTCGCGGGATAGGCGTGCCGCGCCAATCTTCCGCCTTTGATGCGCGAAAGATGTTTGCGCAAGGTATTGATCTCGCCGATATGCGCGCCCGAGCGCAGCAGCGCACGCGTCACCGCTTGTTTGTCTGCGAACGATACCCCGTCGGCAGGTGCGATCCAGTTGGCGGAGGCGCCGCCAGACATCAGCACCAGCACCAGATCGTCGGCATCCGCACCATCGGCGAGGTCCAATGCCGCCTGGGCAGCATCGAGACCGGCGGCATCGGGAACCGGATGGCCGGCCTCGATCATGCGCACAACACGCGTCGGCCGGCCGTAGCCGTGCCGTGCCACCGCCACGCCGGTGAGCCGTTCGGCGGGCAATTTCAATTGCTTGAGATAGAAATCTTCCGCCGTCTCGGCCATCGAGCCGGCCGCCTTGCCGGCCGCCAATACAATGACGCGGCCATTGTCCGGCGGCGGCGGCAGCAGCGGCGGCAGACAGGTGGCCGGGTGGGCGGCGTCTACCGCAGTGCGATAGAGGTCCGCGAGAAACTTTCGTAGCTGTTCATCCATATTGCCAGCGCACCGCTTCCGGGCCGAATTCCGCTGTAAACGGTATATCGCATCTGACAAGTAACCGTCGCGGTCTTCGATTTCCGACCTGAGATACGGGACACACGGCTTTCCACCGGCGTCACGACGGCATAGCCTTGTTGCCAAGCACTGCAAAAGGGCCGCAAAGGCTCGCGCAACCGAAAACTAAAATAGCCCCGGGGAGGCAATAATGGCGGATCAACCAGTCGTTCAGGTTTCGCGTCTGCTCGACGAGCGCGGCCTGACTTCATTCCAAATCACACTGCTCATCTGGTCGTTCTTTTTGGTCCTGATCGACGGTTATGACATCGCCGCGATTGCCTTCGCCGCGCCACATCTCGTGAAAGCCTGGGGTGCGTCGCCGAAAGATCTTGGCCCGGTTTTCAGCGCCAGCCTGGTCGGCATTTTGTTCGGCTCCGGTCTGTTCGGATGGATGGGCGACCGCTATGGCCGCAAGGCTGCGCTGGTGTGGTCGAATTTGCTGTTCGGCGTTTTCACGCTCGCCGCGGCCTACGCGACCAGCCTCGACCAGATGTTCTGGCTGCGCCTGCTCGCCGGTCTCGGCATCGGCGGTGTGATCCCCAACGTGGTCGCGATCAACGCGGAATCGGCGCCGCGCCGGTTGCGCGCGACTCTGGCGATCATCGCCGTCGGCTTCGTGCCGCTTGGCGGCGCCATTCCGGGGTTTGTCACGGCGGCGCTGGTGCCGGCGCATGGCTGGCAGATTATTTTCTTGATCGGCGGCGTCGCGCCGATCGTCATCGCGGTCGCGGCGATGGTCGGGCTGCCGGAATCAATTAAATACATGACGTTGCGCCCGGGCCTGCGCGGCAGACTGGAGAAGTCGATTGCCGCCATTGATCCAAGCTTCGTCGCGCCGCCGAATGCGACCTACATCATCGAGGACGAGAAGCAGTTTCCCGGCTTTAACCCGTCTTATCTATTCCAGCAGGGGCTGGCGCTGATCACGCCATTGTTGTGGCTGCTGTTTGCGCTCAATTTGATGGGCTACTTTTTCCTCATCAGTTGGACGCCGACCTTGATGACCGCGGCCAAGCTGCCGCCGACGACGGTTGCGCTTGCGGGCGCCAGCTTGCAGGTCGGCGGCACCGTGGGTGCGCTGCTCTTGTGCTGGTGGCTGCAGAAGCACCGTTTCCTTGCCGTCACGATTATGTTCGTGATCGCCGTGCCGGTCGTTGCTGCCATCGGCTATGCCGGCCTGACCTCAAAGACTGTATTGCTGGTGACCATCTTCTTTGCCGGCTTTCTGGTGCTCGGCATCCAGTCCGGCATCAATGTGATCGGCGCGATGGTTTATCCGACCTCGCTGCGCGCCAACGGCTCGGGCTGGCAATTGGGCGTCGGCCGTATTGGCTCAATTGTCGGCCCGCTGGCCGGCGCCGCGCTGGTCGGGCTGCCGATCGAGCGGCTTTACATGTGGTCGGCGCTGCCTTTCGTCGCCGGCGCGGTGATCTGTTTTATTATCTACCGCCTGAACGAAGCGCGCTTGAAAGCGCGTCCGGAACTGCGCGACGCGCAATAGTGCGCTTGCCTCCACACGAAAACCCCCGGCCGATCGCCGGGGGTTTTTTTGTCAGAACGGCTCATAATTCCGCAATGCCGGAATGACTTCCTCGCCGAACAGCCGGATCGAGCGCAACAAGTCGTCTTCCGGCAGATCGGTAAAATTGAATTCGCCCATGAAGACGTTGAACAGGCCGGCTTCGGCGCTTTTGTGGATCTTCTCGGCGACCGTTCTGGCCGAGCCGATAAAGACCAGATCGTTCTTGATCAGGTAATCCGCATCGAACAGGTTGGCCATGATCTCCGAAGCGCCCGGCTCGCCGCGGCCGATGAAGCGCTTGGCGTATTCCGTCACGCGCTCCTCGAATGTCTCGCCCGGCTTCGGCGGTGGCAGGAATCCCTCATAGGCGCGCGCGGCGCGTTTGAGCGCGATGTCGATGGCTTTGTCGTCACTCTCGTCGACGTAGACGATGGTGCAGTAGGCGATGTTGGGCTTGCGCGGCCAGCCGGCCTTTTTCCATTGCTCCAGAAACACTTTGTAGCGTGGCGCGGCGTCGGCGCGCGGATAGACCAAAAAATACCCGGGATTGATGCCGTTGGCGGCGCAGAATTCAAGCGTCTGCGGATCGCGGCTCATCATCCACATAGGCGGGTAGGGCTTCTGCATCGGCTGCACCGATATCTGCGCCTGGTCGGTATGGTGGTTGTCGCCGTGAAACGAAAAAGGTTGGATCTCGCCATAGGCCGCGCGCAGGTAATCGACGAATTCCAGCGTCGGCGATTTGCGAAAGCCATAATCGAGCCCGAAGGGCTTGAAATAATCCGGGCTGATGCCCGGCACCAAACCCAATTCCATGCGTCCGCCCATCATCTGGTCGACGATGGCGATCTCCTCAACCAGCCGCAGCGGATGGTAGAGCGGCACGATATAGCCCATCGGTCCGATGCGCATGCGCTTGGTGCGCGCGGCGGCGCCGACTGCGTAAAGGCTGGGGCTGGAAATCCAGCTTTCGTCGGGACGGAAATGATGCTCGACGCAGAACGAATAATCGTAGCCGAGTTCGTCGCACAGGATGAGTTCGCGCCACAGTTCTTCATAGCGCTGGTGCGGGGTCATGCCCGGTTTGGCCCAGACATGCGAAAAATGCGCGAATTTCATCGGTTCTTCCCTGGTTGCCCTTTTGTAGCTATGGAACAGGGCGGCTGCTGTGCCTATCTTAGCGGACGAACAAGCGAAGGATACTGCTCATGGGCGACAAGAAATTGGCCGGCAAGGTTTTGGATGACGAAACCCGCACCGAACTGGAAGCCGCCGTCTATCGGCGCCTGGTCGGGCACCTGCGCACGCGCACCGACGTGCAGAATATCGACCTGATGAATCTGGCCGGCTTCTGCCGCAATTGCCTGTCGAACTGGATGAAGGACGCCGCCGACGCCAAGGGCTTGTCCATGTCGAAGGACGAGAGCCGCGAGATCGTCTATGGCGAGCCCTACGACGAATGGCGCAAGAAGAACCAGAAAGAGGCATCGCTTGACCAGAAGGCCGCTTTCGAGAAGGCAAGCCCGAAACACTAAGGCGCATGATCCCGAAAAGTGGGAACCGGTTTTCGGACAAGATCATGCGCCAAAAATAAATAACGCTGTGAACAGCGTGGATGACCGTCCGATTGCCTTGACCCGAGGGCGCTAAATTCCGAAAGCTCCTTGTCAATCTGGCGTGGCCTTTAAGCCGCGCCGCCGTAAGGAGTGCCCGGCCATGTCGATGCCCGCCGAAAAAGAACAACCCGCGACCCGCTTCGCCAAGGATCAACTCAAGGCGATCGTCGAGCGCATCGAGCGTCTTGAAGAAGAGAAAAAGGCGACCTCGGAGGACATCCGCGACGTCTATGCCGAAGCCAAGGGCAACGGCTTTGACGCCAAAGCGCTTCGCGCCATCGTGCGCATGCGCAAGATGGATTCGGACGAGCGCCGCGAGCAGGAAGAAATCCTGGAAACCTACATGCACGCGCTCGGAATGTTGCAGTAGCAGCGTGGCTTACCGCAGCGCCGCCGTCTGCTGATGCGTGAAGGTCGCGGTTGCCAGGAACACCACCGCCGTGCCGGTGAAGCGCTCGCTGACCATCCCTAAATGCGGGTCATCCGAGAAAGTCATCACCAGCGACTGATCGGGCTTGTGCATTAACTCGGCCAGCGGGCGCATCGGCATGGCGCCGAGCGGCGTCGTGCTCATGAATTTACTGATGCTCGGCGTCAGTATGGCGGCGCGCAGCCAGGGGCTATCAGGCCCTTGTCCGCCGCCGATAAGCTCCGGTGCGAAGGCTTGCGCGCGCGGTGTTTCGGCACGCGGCGGCGCAAGCGAGGGCCGCGCCAGCGTTTCGTCCGCATCGGGCGGCGCATAAGCCAAAGCCTGCCGGCCGGTGCTGGCGGTAGTGACCGGATCGGCGTCGGCCGTGAGCGGCAACAACTCGCCGCTCTCGACCGCGCGCGTCCAGACGCCGCGCGTATCAAAGATAACGTTGCCTCCAGCAGGCGCCGCCTGCGCCAGCGCAACGAGCTTCGGCCGCGCCGCCGGTATGGGCACAATCGTTTGCACCGCGACTTGCTTCAGCTTCGTAGGCGGCCTGGTGCTCTTCAGGCTGGCAACGCTAACCGGCTTCTGGCTGGCTTCGGCATCGGCAGCATCATCTTGGGCCTCATCCGGTTCCTTGCCGATGCCGAACAGGCGCGCGAAAAAGCTCCGCTTGTCTTTTCCCGCGCCCGCTTCGACGCCCGCGACATCGATGCCGGCGTCGCGCGCCGCGGCCAGCGATACGTTATTCGGCTTGCCACCGCGCGCTTCGATATCGGCCAACGCCAGCGCATAGCCTTTCAATGGTTCTCCATCGGAGGGGATGTGCACGGTGCGGCCGTCCGGGAACACCTTCGCCAATTGCTCGCGCGACATGCGCGGCCAATGCCGCACCGAACCGGTATCGAGATGCACGAAGGGCGAACCGGAGGTCGGATAAAATCCGACGCCGCCGCGTTGCAGGCGCAGCCCGATCTCGCGAATTTTGGCAAGTGGCACGCCCGGAATTTCAAAGTCCATCGCCTGGCCGTTGATGTGCTGGCTGCTCTGCGCGACGCCGGAGGAACGCTCGCGCAACATCGCATTGGTGCCGGGCGAGCGGTAGCCGCAGATCACCTCGATCGGCGCCTTGCCGTCGACGTCGCGATTGACCTCCCACAACAAATCGAACAAATGCGGATCCATGTGGGTGGACTGCTCCTTGCGCCAGTCGCGCATGAACCAGTCGAGTTTCTTGAGCGCCGCATCGTCATAGCGGCCGTCGCGCTTATAGGTAATGGTGATGGTCTCGCCGGTATGCAAATGGTGGAAAGAGATCGTGCGGGTGTCGCCTTCGGCCGACGCGGTCTGCAACGAATCGTTGGCGCCGATCAGGAACAGGCCGGCAAAAAGAGCGGCGACGCCATAGCGGGCACCGGTGCGTGCCAGCGAGGAGACAACATCATACGCGCGCGCGCTACTCACCGGCACAACACCAACCCGCTCTATTCGCAGCCCCAGAGCCATCGCACGTCCGGTTAAGGCCGTCGCGATCGACAGCCGACAGTGTTGTCGGGATTGGTTAACCGATCCTTTCGCGGAACGGGATCCCCCCGGAGAGACTGTGTGGTTAAACCATAAAGTGGGCGGAAACCCGGCAGGCCCGCGGCGCGCGCATGGAACTTTGCGGTCCAAATAAAAAAGCCGGGCGCAGCGGCCCGGCTTTTCAGGGTGCGTTGTGAGAGCCGGTCAGCGGAACAGGCGCTCGAAGAACATAAGAGGATTACCGGCCTCGCGTCTTTCGACGCGGGCGAGGATTTCCTGATTGCTCCTCATCGTCGCCAGCTCGCGCTTGGGGTCCTTCGGCGGCGCGATGTCGGCGACGCGGCGTTCGTCCGAATGCAGGATGGCGCGGATACGGGCGTCGAAGCCGTAGACGTCGTCGCGCAGTTCGAGCTTGCCGTCTTCGTCGACAAAGGCGGTCTGATAGGTCAGGTGCACCATCGGCCGCTTCTCAAGCTTGAAGGTTTTCTCGTCACGCCCGAACATGCCCTGAAGCTGCCGCGAATTCGGCATCGGGCCGTTCATCGCCAGACGCAACATTACCTCACCGAACTTGGTCGGGTCCTCGACGCGCATGCAGCCGTGGCTGAAGGCGCGCTTGTCGGCGGCGAACAGCCGTTTTTCTGGCGTGTCGTGCAGATAGACCTGGAACTTGTTCGGAAAGTTGAACTTGATGCGGCCGAGCGCATTGGCCGCGCCCGGCGGCTGCACCACGTTGATGCGGCCATCCGCGCCGCGCCTCACTTCCAGGCCCATACGGTCGAAAATATTCGGGTCGCTGGCATAAACCGGCAGCAATTCGTTCTGAATGATCGACTGCGGCACGTACCAGGACGGATTGACCAGCACGTTGTCCATCGTCGCGGTCAATAGCGGCGTCGGCGTCTGCGGTTTGCCGGCGACGATCTTGGTGCGCCAGACCAGCTTGCCGTCGCTTACCACTTTCAGCGAGTAGTCCGGGATATTGACCATCACATAGGTCTTGCCAAGATCGCGCGGTAGCCAGCGCCAGCGTTCCATGTTGGCGGCGACGCGCTCGATCTTCTGCGGCAGCGACGGACCGTTGATGGCGGCGAGTGTGTGGTTGTCGATCACGCCGGTCGGCTTGATGTCGGCGCGCGCCTGCACTTGCTTGATCGCGTTGAACAGAGCCTTGTCATAGATAAGTTCGTCGGCCGGGCCAGGTTGCGGCAACTTGACCGTTTTGATGCGACCGGTTTGGCGGTCGCGCACGCGCGCCATTTCCGGCGCCGGCGGGAAGCTCACGTTGAGGCGGGCGCGCAGTAGCGGCACGCGCGTGTCCTTGTTGCCCGGCTTGATCGCGGGGCCTGCCGGAATGCGGTCGTCGGCTTGCGCGTTCGCGTCCTTGCCACGCAACTCGGCGAGTTTGGCCTTGAGCGCGCGGAAACCTTTGTCCGGCGGATTGAAGTTGTCGAAGGCGGCGTTGACGTCGCGCGCCTCGGAAATCTTGCGCAGGACATCGGCCGCATCCGGCGTGTGATCGCCGTAATCGACCTCCGCCGACACGCGCGTCGGCGCGATGCGGCCGACCGCGAGATGGTGGACGAAAGTCAGCACCGAATGGGTGAGCTTGAGATCGCCCAAAGCGAGCGCGTCCGCGCTATGGAATTCGCCGAATTCCGGCACCGGATAATCGGCAGGGTCGAGCGCATCGGCGCCGGCGTTTTTCATGCGCAGGATGGCGGCCTTGGCTTGCGCGGTCTGGCGGCCGTCATGAAGCCACAGCGGCGCATAGCCATGCGCGGCGTAGACGCTCTCGATCGCCTTGTGTTCATCGGCGTGCTCGCTGTGCCGGTTGACCTGCTTGGCGGTGAGGGCGGCGCGCAATTTGTCGGTAATCTGCGCGTCGGAGGCGGTGAGTACGGCGTTGAGCGTGCCGAGTACTTCGATACGATCGTCGGCCTTGGCCTGTGCCTTCGGTTCATCCACCGGCGGCGTTTTCTCGGCCTCCTGTTTTTTTTCAGCTTGCGGCGGTTTCTCTGCCGGCGTTGTTCTTTCAGCCTGTGGCACTCTTTCTGCCTGCGGCGCTTGCGCTGCCGGCGTGGCGATGGCGCGCGGCGGCGCAACCGGCATTGGCTCAGCGCGATGAATGATGAGCGCGTTGTTGGAGGCCGGCGGCGGCGGAGCGATGATCTGGCTAATGCCGCCCTGCTGCGCTTGCGCCGGCGTTGCGGCGATCAAAGCCAGCATCGCGCAGGCCACGAGATAGTTCAAACCCGCATTACGCATCACACATAGCTCCACCGGCATCCGGTTACTCGAAACCTTAAAACTGTCGCCATTATGCGGCCGCACATGGCGGTTTACGAATGAATTTCGATCGTTTCAACGCCTTACTTTGCATCACGGCTAACGGGCAGATCTGCGTCGGGTAATCGTTAAAATTTTAACGGTCACTCCACCGCCACCGTCTCGTTAACCGAAAGCTTGCCGGCTTCTTCGTCCAATCCGAGGCCTTCCAGCTTGCGATACAGCGTCGAGCGCCCGATTTTCAGGCGGCGCGCCACTTCCGACATCTGCCCGCGGTAATGGGCTATGGCAAAGCGGATGACTTCGCGCTCGATATCCTCAAGCGGCCTCACTTCGTCGTGGCTGTCGGTTAACGCGAGTTGCGGCCGCGACATCGTTAACGGCGGACTTCGGTGATGCTCGCTCATCGACAGGCCGGCATGCATGTCAGGCGCAGTATTCGGCGCATTGTCGGGCGTGCCATCGAACGCAATCGGGACGCCGCTGAATTCCTCGTTCATGCTATCGCTTTGCGCCATCAGCAGCGGGAATTCGTCGACGCCGATTGTGTCGCCTTCGGCCAGCACGACGGCGCGGAAGATGGCGTTTTCGAGTTGCCTCACATTGCCCGGCCAGCGAAACACCGCGAGCCGCGCTAAAGTCGCGCCGTCGAAGCCGCGCAGGCGCTTGCCGTGTTCGGCGGCGATGCGGGCGAGGAAATGACGTGCCAGTTCGCCGATATCTTCTTTGCGCTGGCGCAGCGGCGGAATCGAAATCGGAAATACGTGCAGGCGGTAAAACAGATCTTCGCGGAAGCGCCCGGCCTTCACGTCGGCGATCAGGTCGCGGTTGGTGGCGGAGATGATGCGCGCGTCGACCTTGATGGTCTTGCGCGAGCCGATCGGTTCGACTTCGCCTTCCTGCAAGGCGCGCAGCAATTTGACTTGCGCCGCCGGTGGCAACTCGCCGACCTCGTCAAGGAACAGCGTGCCGCCGTCGGCCTCGACGAACTTGCCGCTGTGCTTTTCGGTGGCGCCGGTGAAAGCGCCTTTCTCGTGCCCGAACAGGATCGACTCGACCAGGTTCTCCGGCAGCGCGCCGCAATTGACCGCGACGAAGCGCTTGGCGCGGCGCGCGCCCGAGCCGTGGATCGCGCGCGCCATCAATTCCTTGCCGACGCCGCTCTCGCCTTCGATTAGCACCGGGATGGTGGAGGCCGCCGACTTCTCGGCCGCGCTCAACACCGGCCGCATCGCCGGCGAACGCGTGATGACATCCTTTAGTGTCAGCGTGCCGTCGCGGCTGCGCTTGACGCGCTGCAATTCGCCGGCGAGTGCGCGGGTCGCGATGGCATTGCGCAAGCTGACCTCAAGCCGTTCGGCGCCGGCCGGCTTGACCACGAAATCGGTGGCGCCGGCGCGCATGGCCGAGACGACATTGTCGATGCCGCCATGCGCGGTCTGCACGATGACGGGAGTTTCCAGTCCCGCCTGCCGCATGCGCGCCATGACGCCGAGGCCGTCGAGGTCGGGCATCACCAGATCGAGCACCACGCAATCGACCGGGGTGGGATTTTCGCCTATCAGGAGGACTAGCGCCGCGTCGCCGCCTTCGGCGGTCAGCGCCTGGTAGCCGAAACGCGTCACCATGACCTCGACCAGACGCCGCTGAACCGGATCGTCATCGACGATCAACACAACTTCGGACATGTTTTCTCTCAAGGCCCCCAAAGACTTCCAGGCCGGCAGCCGAAGCGCGGGCGCGCGCCGGTTGTGCCGATTTGGTGCAGTGTCCGCGATTGGGCTTAATGGGCCCTTAAATGGGGAACCGGGCGTCGCTCATACCGGCCTTGGGCATGTTGAAAACTTGCCTCCCCGCCATCGCATCGCCACCTGGGCGCCCCTACATGGGGGCAACACTGGCTATTCTTTCCCATCGTCCGATTTCTCCCTCATAGCGAATTGTCCCCATGCCTCCCTCCGCTGCCCGTAAGACTGCCGCGAAAGCCTCCAAACCCGCCGCCAAATCCAGATCCGACGTCAAGCTCGGCACGTTGCCGCAGTGGAACCTGGACGATCTTTATCCGGGCATGGAGAGCGCCGAGCTCAAGCGCGACCTCGCCATTTCCGAAAAGCAAAGCGCGCAGTTCGAGAAAGACTACAAAGGCCGGCTGGCGGTTTTGGCGGCCGAGCCGGGCGCGCCCGGATTGCTGGAAGCGGTCAAGCGCTACGAGGCGCTCGGCGACGTGCTCGGCCGTATCGGTTCCTATGCCGGGCTGATGCACGCGACCGACAGCACCGACCAGACCATCGCCAAGTTCTACGGCGACATGAGCGAGCGTATCACCGCCGCCTATTCGCATCTTTTATTCTTCGATCTCGAACTTAACCGCATCGACGATGCCGTGCTTGAGACCGCCATGCATGGTGGCGGGCTCGGCCACTACCGGCCGTGGATCGAGGACGTGCGCAAGGAAAAGCCGTTTCAGCTCGAAGACCGTATTGAGCAGCTTTTTCACGAGAAGTCGCTCACCGGTTATTCCGCCTGGAACCGGCAATATGACGACACCATCGCCGCGCTGCGCTTCAAGGTCGGCGGTAAGGACTTGCCGATCGAACTGGCGCTCAATCTGCTCCAGGACTCAGACGGCAAGAAGCGCAAGGAAGCCGCCGCGGCCTTGGCAAAAACCTTCAAGGCGAATCTGCGCCCCTTCACGCTGATCACCAATACGCTCGCCAAGGACAAGGAAATTTCCGACCGCTGGCGCGGCTTCAAGGATGTCGCGGAGTCGCGGCACTTGTCGAACCGGGTCGAGCCGGAAGTAGTGGAAGCTTTGGTGTCGGCGGTGCGCGCCGCCTATCCGAAGCTCTCGCATCGTTACTATGCCCTAAAGGCCAAATGGTTCGGCAAGAAGAGCCTGCCTTATTGGGACCGCAACGCGCCGCTGCCCAAGGTCGAGCAGCGCACGATCCCCTGGACCGACGCGCGCGCGACCGTGCTCACCGCTTACGGCGCTTTCTCGCCCAGGATGGCGGAGGTGGCCGACCGTTTCTTCGAAAAGAACTGGATCGACGCCGGCGTGCGCGACGGCAAGCAGCCCGGCGCTTTCGCGCATCCGACCGTGCCGTCCGCGCATCCTTATGTGCTGCTCAACTACCAAGGCAAGCCGCGCGATGTGATGACCTTAGCGCATGAACTCGGCCATGGCGTGCATCAGGTGCTGGCGGCGCCGAACGGTCCGCTGATGGCGCCGACGCCGCTGACGCTTGCCGAGACCGCGAGCGTGTTCGGCGAAATGCTCACCTTCAAGAAACTGCTCGCCAACACGACCGACGCCAAACAGCGCAAGGCCATGCTTGCCGCCAAGGTCGAGGACATGATCAACACGGTGGTGCGCCAGATCGCGTTTTACTCCTTCGAGCGCAAGGTGCACACCGAACGCCGCAATGGCGAACTTACGTCCGATAAACTGTGCGAGCTGTGGATGTCGGTACAGGCGGAAAGCCTAGGGCCTGCGATCGAACTGAAGGAAGGCTACGAGACCTTCTGGACTTATATCCCGCACTTCATTCATTCGCCGTTCTACGTCTACGCTTATGCGTTTGGTGATTGCCTGGTGAATTCGCTCTATGCCGTCTACGAGAAATCGGCCTCCGGCTTTGCCGAGCGCTACCTCGCGATGCTGGCGGCCGGCGGCACCAAGCACCATTCCGAACTGCTCGCGCCCTTTGGCCTCGACGCCCGCGATCCCAAATTCTGGGACGGGGGGTTAAGCGTGATTGCGGATTTGATCGCGGAGTTGGAGGGGTTGGGTTAGGGCTGCTAAGCGTTGTATAGATGTGAAATCTATGTTATACATCTGTATAACGATGGAGCGCGCCCATGAACGAAAAGCCGCAAAATCCCGAGATCGAAGGCTTTCTTCTTCAGGTCAAAAAGATCGGCAATTCGCTCGGCCTTATTATTCCGAAGGAATTGCTTGCTCGTTTGAAGCTTCAAGAAGGAGACAAGCTTCACGTTGTCGAACAGACCGAGCGTGGCATTAAGCTTAGTCCCTACGATCCCAAACACGCGGAAGCCATGGAATTCGCGCGCCGTTCGTTCCGAAAATATGCCGATACCTACAAGGCGCTTGCGAAATGACCGAGCCGCGTTGGCTCGATCTCAACATCGTCCTGGACTTCCACACCGAGCAACTGGCGCTGTTTGGCGGCCCGGATGGAATTCGTGATCTGGGGCTTCTCGAGTCCGCTCTGACGAGACCGCAGAATAAATTTGCGTATGGCGTAGTCGACTTCGCCGCGCTTGCGGCAGCGTATGGGTTCGGGATTGCGCGTAATCACCCGTTTATTGACGGAAATAAGCGAACCGCGCTGGCATCGCTGATCGTGTTTCTCAATCTCAACAAGCTTGACCTTGATGCGCCACAAGAAGCGGCGACCGCGATCGTCGTTGCCTTGGCGGCCGGCGAAATTGGCGAGGACGTGCTGGCCCGCTGGATCGCCGACCATATTAAGGCGCTCGATGCGCCTGGCATTCAGCCCTAGCGTAGTTATCTACTGGTCACTGCGTGAGTAATCATGCCCACCGACCGCGAAAAGAACCGTTTCTCCGCCCGCGCCAAGCGCTACGCATCCGTCGGCACTAAAGTCGGCGGCGTCGCCGCGCGCGTGGCGCGGCAGCGCTTTCTGGGCGCGACGCCCGACCGCGCCGGCAATGCCCTGGCGCTTGCTTCGGCGCTCGGCGGGCTGAAAGGTCCGATCATGAAGGTGGCGCAGTTGCTCGCCACCATTCCGGACGCGGTGCCGGCCGAATACGCGACCGAGTTGATGAAACTGCAAAGTCAGGCGCCGCCGATGGGCTGGGCCTTTGTGAAACGCCGCATGGCTGCGGAACTCGGGCCCGACTGGCCGTCGAAATTCAAAAGCTTCGACCATCACCCGGCCGCCGCGGCTTCGCTCGGCCAGGTGCATCGCGCCACCGCGCTCGACGGTTCGCAGTTGGCCTGCAAGCTGCAATATCCCGACATGCAGTCGGCGGTCGAAGCCGATCTCGGACAGCTCAATCTTTTGCTCTCGTTGCGCAAGCGCTTCGATCCGGCCATCGACACCACCGAGATCGCGGTCGAGATCGGCGCGCGTCTGCGCGAGGAACTCGACTATGCGCGCGAGGCCAAGCACATCGCGCTCTATCGCCTGATGCTCAAGGACGAGCCCGCCATCCGCGTGCCGGAAGTTTTCTCCGAGCTTTGCATCGGCCGTCTTTTGACGATGGAGTGGATGCAAGGCTCCAAAATGCTCGCCCACAAGGACGCGCCGCTCGAAACGCGCAACCTTCTCGCCACCGCCATGTTCACCGCTTGGTGGTTTCCATTCAGCCGCTTCGGCGTCATTCACGGCGACCCGCATCTCGGAAATTATTCCGTGTTCGGCGATGCGAAAGGCAAGCCAGCCGGCATCAACCTGCTCGATTACGGCTGCGTGCGCATTTTCCCGCAGAGCTTTGTCGGCGGCGTGGTCGATCTTTATCGCGGCCTGCTAGAAGGCGACGACGCGCGCGTGGTGCATGCTTACGAGACCTGGGGCTTCAAGCGGCTCAATGTGCCCTTGATCGAAGCGCTCAACATCTGGGCGCGCTTTATCTATGGCCCGCTGCTCGACGACCGCGTCCGCACCATCGCCGATGGGGTGAAGCCGTCCGATTACGGCCGCAAGCAGGCGTTCCAGGTGCACCAGGCGCTCAAGAAGCTCGGACCCGTCCGGGTGCCGCGCGAGTTCGTCTTCATGGACCGCGCGGCCATCGGTCTCGGCGCGGTGTTTTTGCACCTGGCGGCGGAATTGAATTTCTACCGGCTGTTCAACGAGGCGATCGAGAATTTCGACGCCGCCGAAGTGGCCGCGCGTCAGGCCGCCGCTCTGGCCAAAGTCGGGCTCTGAGGGCAGGGCGCCGGCGGCTGATAAACGGGGATTGGCCGGCTTTCTTGCCGCCGGCCGGTCTTGCGACCGTTGCCCTGACCGGCCATTTGCGCTAACCTCTCAGCCGCTAGGCTTTTGCGACCCTTTCGGAGACTGATCCCCATGGCCGACCACGGCACCGTCGAATACGCCACCGCCGCCGGCAACGATTATCCGGCGCACGAGAACACCTACGAAACCTTCGTGAAATTTGCCTTCGTCGTCTCGGTCCACATCATCAACCTGCTGCTCGGCCTCGCCGTCGGCGGCGTGATGGGCCACTGGTTCTCGGCGCTGCCGATTTTCATCATCGCGGTGCTGGGCCTGGTGCCGGGTCTGGTGAGCGGCTCGAAGACCTCGAGCTATGTCGCCTTCGTGATTTGTTTCCTGATCTTCGCCTTCACCGGGCTGTCGCACTAGCGCATAATCCCCGGAATGTTGGATACGCCGCCGTACTCGACGGCAGAGCCGGGACAAATGTGAATGCGGATTGCCGTAGCGCGCGAGAGCGAGGGCCAAGAGCCGCGGGTCGCGGCTACGCCGGAAACCGTCAAAAAATTCAAGGCGCTCGGCGCCGAAGTAGCGGTCGCGCGCGGCGCCGGCACCGCCTCCGGCATTCCGGATGCGGATTACGAAGCCGCCGGCGCCGAGATCGGCGAAGACGTCACCAAGAACGCCGACCTGGTGTTGAAAGTGCGCCGCCCGGCGCCGAACGAACTCGCGTCGTATAAAAAAGGCGCGCTCGTTATCGCCATCATGGATCCGTATGACAACGAGGCCGCGCTCAAGCAGATGGCGGAAGCAGGCCTGGTCGGCTTCGCCATGGAGTTGATGCCGCGCATCACGCGCGCGCAGTCGATGGACGTGCTGTCCAGCCAGGCCAATCTTGCCGGCTATCGCGCCGTGATCGACGCGGCCGAGGAATATGGCCGTGCCCTGCCGATGATGATGACGGCGGCCGGGACCGTGCCGGCGGCCAAGGTGTTCATCATGGGCGTCGGCGTCGCCGGCTTGCAGGCGATCGCGACCGCGCGCCGTCTCGGCGCCGTCGTCACCGCCACCGACGTGCGGCCGGCCACCAAGGAGCAGGTCGAAAGTCTCGGCGCCAAATTTCTCGCCGTCGAAGACGAGGAATTCAAAAACGCGCAGACGGCCGCTGGCTACGCCAAGCCGATGTCGGCGGAGTATCAGGAAAAGCAAAAGGCGCTCACCGCCGAGCACATCAAGAAGCAGGACATCGTCATCACCACCGCGCTCATCCCGGGCCGTCCGGCGCCGCGTCTCATTACCAGCGCGATGGTGCATTCGATGCGCCCCGGTTCCGTGATCGTCGATCTGGCGGTCGAGCGCGGCGGCAATGTCGAAGGCGCCAAGCCCGGCGAAATCGCCGTGGTCGGCCCCGCCAAGATCGTCGGCTATCTCAATGTGCCGGGGCGTCTGGCCGCTTCGGCTTCCGCGCTTTATTCCAAAAATCTCTACACTTTCGTCGAGACCATGATCGACAAGAAAGAGAAAAAGCTGGCCATCAACTGGGACGACGAAATCATCAAGGGTACCCTGCTCACACGCGATGGCGCCGTGGTGCATCCGAATTTCATGCCGAAGCCGGCGGCTTAACTTCAGGGGGAACGCCATGCAGGAACTCGCCACCGCGGTCGATCCCTTCGTATTCCGGCTGTCGATCTTCGTCCTCGCCGTTTTCGTCGGCTATTACGTGGTCTGGTCGGTGACGCCAGCGCTGCATACGCCTTTGATGTCGGTGACCAACGCGATCTCGTCGGTGATCGTGGTCGGCGCGCTGCTCGCGGTAGGCGTCTCGCTTGCCGGCGACGATAGCGCCCCGCTCTGGGCGCGCGCCTTCGGCTTCGTCGCGCTGATTTTTGCCTCGGTCAATATTTTCGGCGGCTTCCTGGTCACCCAGCGCATGCTGGCGATGTATCAGAAGAAAAAGAAGTGAGCGCAGCATGAGCCCGAACCTCGTCGCGCTGCTTTATCTCGTCGCCGGTGTTCTGTTCATCCTCGCGCTGCGTGGACTGTCGAGCCCGGCTTCGAGCTGGCTCGGCAACCGGCTCGGCATGATTGGCATGACCATTGCCGTTCTGACCACGCTCGGCGCCAGCCCGCCGTCAGACCCGCTTGGCTGGGCGCTGATCGTCGGCGGCATCGCCATCGGCGGCGGCATCGGCGCGGTGATCGCCAGGCGCGTGCCGATGACCTCTATGCCGGAACTGGTCGCGGCCTTTCACTCGCTGGTCGGCATGGCGGCGGTGCTGGTGGCGGCGGGAGCGTTCTACGCGCCGGCGGCCTTCGGCATCGGCACGCATGGCCACATCCACCAGCAGAGCCTGATCGAAATGTCGCTCGGCGTCGCCATCGGCGCGTTGACATTTACCGGATCGGTCATCGCCTTCCTGAAATTGTCGGCGCGCATGAGCGGCAAGCCAATTACCTTGCCGTTCCGGCACGTCATCAACATCGCGATCGCTCTGGCGCTGGTCTTCTTCATATACGGTTTCTACGTCTCGCAGTCGACGCTCGACTTCTGGCTGATTACCGGCCTCGCGCTGCTGCTCGGCGTGTTGATGATCATCCCGATCGGCGGCGCCGACATGCCGGTCGTCATCTCGATGCTCAACTCCTATTCCGGCTGGGCCGCCGCCGGCATCGGCTTCACGCTCGGCAATTCGGCCCTGATCATCACCGGCGCGCTGGTCGGCTCGTCCGGCGCGATCCTGTCCTACATCATGTGCCACGCGATGAACCGCTCCTTCGTCTCGGTTATCTTGGGCGGCTTCGGCGGCGAGACCGCGGCCGTCTCCGGCGCGGTCGAGCAGCGTCCGGTCAAGCTCGGGTCGGCCGAAGACGCCGCCTACATCATGAAAAACGCGCAGAAGGTCATCATCGTGCCGGGCTACGGCATGGCGGTGGCGCAGGCGCAGCATGCGCTGCGTGAAATGGCCGACCGGCTCAAGAAGGAAGGCGTCGAGGTGAAGTACGCCATTCACCCGGTCGCTGGCCGCATGCCCGGTCACATGAACGTGCTCTTGGCCGAAGCCAACGTGCCCTACGACGAAGTGTTCGAACTGGAAGACATTAATTCCGAATTCGCCCAGGCCGACATCGCCTTCGTCATCGGCGCCAATGACGTCACCAACCCGGCGGCGGAAGACGACAAGACATCGCCGATCTACGGCATGCCCGTGTTGCAGGTCTGGAAGGCCGGCACCGTGATGTTCATCAAGCGCTCGCTCGCGTCGGGCTATGCCGGCATCGACAATCCGCTGTTCTATCGCGACAACACGATGATGCTCTTGGGCGATGCCAAGAAGATGACCGAGCAGATCGTGAAGTCGTTGTAGGTCGTCTCACTTCCGGATCACCGACAGCTTTCCGCTCCGTTCAAGCCGCGCCACTTTGACGACCGACATCGCGCGCGCCGCTGTCGAGCCGATGATGATCACCAGAATGGCGTCGAAAGCGGTGGCGCGGCCGAGGAATCGTTTTTTCCCCATCCGCACAAAGCCGATCATGGCAAGATAGACAATGATGGCGCGCAAGCAGATTTGTGAGAGCGTCAGATCATGCGCCCCCGCGTCCAAGCCGAGCAGCCAATCCGTTCCGCGATATAATGCATCCATGCCACCGTAACGATGGTCCAGCAGCGTGTTCCATCCTGGATCGGCTTGCGGTCGGTTGGCCGCTCTCGATAACGCCAGTCTGGCGGCGTTTTACTGCGCCACTTTCGTCGGCTTTTTAGTTTACCGGCTTCGCCGGCAGCGGCACCGAGCAGCGCACGTGTACACCTTCCGGCCGGTAATCGATCGAGGTCGTCGCCTGGATCTGGCCAGGCATCACAAATTCCAGCATGCGCGAGCCGAAGCCCTGGCGTGTCGGTTTAGTCACCAAAGGTCCGCCGCTCTCGATCCATTCGAAGTCGAGCCGCCGCCGCGCGGCTTCGATGGTCTCGCTCCAGGTCACATCGACGGTGCCGCCGTAAACCGAGAGTGCACCGTATTTCGCCGCATTGGTAGTCAGCTCATGCACGGCGAGGCCGAGCGAGACCGCGAGCTGTGAGGGCACTTCGACCGGCGGCCCGCTTAAACGGATGCGGTCCTCGGTGCCGTCGTCGAAAGCGTCGAGTTCACTGTGCAACAGATCGTCGAAGCCGATGGTGCGGCCTTCGTCACTCAGCAGCACATGTGTCTTGGCGAGGGCGGCGATGCGCCCGATCAGCGCGTTCTGGAATTCCTCGACGGTGGTGGCGAAGCGCGCGGTCGAACCCATGATTGCCTGCACGGTGGCGAGCGTGTTCTTCACGCGGTGATGCAACTCGCGTACCAGCAAATGCTGGCGCTCTTCGGCGCGTTTGCGTTCGGTGATGTCGATCAGCATGTTGACGGCGCCGACCAGCCGTCCGGCTTCGTCGTGCAGCGGCGTCGGGTAGGGGATGAAGGGCACGCGCGTGCCGTCCGGCCGCTCGCAGGCCGCCTCGACGCCGCGCACCGGCCGGTCCTGCTTCAGCGCCAGCGCCATCGGGCACTCCGGATGCGGCAGCGGCGTGCCGTCCGGCCAGAACAGCTTCCACGAGCCGCACCATTCGCTTGAGCCGAGCGTGGGCCGGTAACCCCACAACTCGACCGCGGCCTCGTTGAAATATGTCAGCCGCCCTGCGGCGTCGGTGGTGTAGATGGCGGCCGGCAGCGCGCCGAGCAATTCGCGAAAGCGGCGCTCGCGCTCCAGCATGGGCTGGCGACCGCGCAGGGCACCGGAGATCGGCACAACCGTGTCGTCCGCTCCTCCGCGAGACGGATCGCCCACGCTTAGGGCGCGGTCGAATTCGTTTTCCAGAAAGCCTAAGCTTTTTTCCATGCCCGAATAAATGACCGAATACGGCCCTCTCGCGGGCTGTCCTACCCTAAGGTCGGAAAAGCTTCAGAACCTCAAATAGTTCCGGGCACCGTTAAAAATACTTCATTTTTCGGTTAAATGGGGCGCGGCCCACCTCATAGCTTGCGCAGCATCACCAGGGCGTCGACCAGGCCAAGCCGCGGGTGGTCGAACACGCCCGGCAGCCGGCCAATGATCTCGAAGCCGCAGGCTTGCCACAGCCGCACCGCCCGTTCGTTGCTTGCCACCACGAAGTTGAACTGCATCGCTGTGAAGCCGCGCGCCCGCGCCTCGTTGAGCGAATGCGCGCACATGGCGCGCGCCACGCCGCGACCGTTGGCGCCAGGCGCGGTCATATAGCCGCAATTGGCGACATGGGCCCCGCCGCCTTTCTGGTTGCCGCGCAGATAATAGGTGCCGACAATGGCGCCGTTGTCTTTTTCGTCTTGCGTCACGAACACCGCATGGCCGGGTGTGCGCCAATAGGCGAACGCGGCCTCGCGGCTTATGTCGCGAGCGATCGGATAGGTTTCGCCGGCGCGGAACACGGGTTCGAGAATCGCCCAGATGGCGTCATTGTCGGCGGCGGTCGCGGCGCGGATGGTGAGGGCAGGGGGCATGGCGAGATTTTATTCTTTTCCGGGTGCGGCGCGACACCATCGGCCAGGTCACTGCGCCTGAAAAGCAAAGCGCGGGCTTTTAGGCCCGCGCTGAACTCGAAATTCGTATTCAAAAGCGTCGCGACTAGAGCGTTTTCGAGCGAAGTGGGTACCGGTTCGCGTGAAGAAAACGCGATAAAGTAAAAGCTAGAGCCTCGGCTTTGATTCCATCAAAGCCGGAAAGGCTCTAGTAGCGCGGCGCGCCGCCACGGCCGCCACCGGCGCCGCCACGTCCACCGCCGCCGGGACCACCGGCACCCGGGCCACCGGCTCCGGGAACAACGCGCGGCTTCATCGGCAGGAGGCCTTCGCGCTGCATCTTCTTGCGCGCCAGCTTGCGGGCGCGGCGGACGGCCTCCGCCTTTTCTCGCGCCTTTTTTTCAGAGGGTTTTTCGTAATGGCCGCGAAGCTTCATTTCGCGGAAAATGCCCTCACGCTGCATCTTCTTCTTGAGCGCCTTGAGGGCCTGGTCGACATTGTTGTCGCGAACGAGAACTTGCACGCTTGCTCCTGCGTTTGTGGCTTATCGCCTGTGGCGAAGAATTTCGGGTCAAAAGCCCGCCAAAACCGGGCCTTTCGAGTCGGGCGGCTGTAGCAGAATTGCCGCTACGAGTCTATTCCGAACGCTAAAACCTGGGTTTTTGGCTCGCCCGGACCGCTTCTACGATATAGGAAGCGGGTTTTTGGCGCGCCAGAAGGCTCCAAAACCGGCCTATTTCGGATAAACCCGCGTCACATGCCCCATCTTGCGGCCGGGGCGCGGGTCGCCCTTGCCGTAGAGATGTACCGAGGTTCCCGGCACGGTCAGCCAGTGGGCGGCCTCTTTCACTTCGTCGCCGATCAGGTTGATCATCTCGATCTTGCGGCCGAGCCTGATCGGTTTCGCCAGCGGCCAGCCGGCGACCGCGCGGATGTGCTGCTCGAATTGCGAGACGGTGGCGCCGTCGATCGACCAGTGTCCGGAATTATGCACGCGCGGCGCGATCTCGTTGACCAGTACCGCTTGCTTCTTGCTCCGTTTCACCACAAACATCTCCACCGCCAGAACGCCGACATAATCGAAGGACTTGGCGATTTTGGTGGCGACGCGTTTGGCCTCGGCGGCGAGCGCAGGCGAAATCTTCGCCGGCACGGTGGAGACTTTGAGGATGTGGTCGTGGTGCTCGTTCTCGGCCGCCTCGAAACATTCGACATGACCGTCGGCCGAACGCGCCGCCACCACCGAGATTTCACGCTCGAAATGGATGAAGCCTTCCAGAATGCAGGGCGCGTTTTTCAGTGAGCGCCAGGCCGCGTTGGCGTCGTCGCCTTTCTGGATTTTAACCTGGCCCTTGCCGTCATAACCGAGCGTCGTGGTCTTCAGCACCGCCGGCAATCCGACTTTCGCGATGCCGTCCGCCAGTTGCGAAGCCGAATGCACCGGCGCGTAAGGCGCGACTGCGATCTTGAGGCCGCTGATGAAATTCTTCTCGACCAGCCGGTCCTGCGTCAGTTCCAGCACATTCGGAGCGGGCAGCACGGGCTTGCGCTTGGCGAGAAACGCCGCGGTTTTTGCCGGCACGTTTTCGAATTCATAGGTGATGCTGTCGACGGCATTGGCAAATTTCGCCAGCGCCGTCTCGTCGTCGTAAGCGGCGCAAGTGAATGCGCGCGCGACTTCGAAAGCGCCGGAATCCTTTTCCGGCGAATAGATATGGCAATGCAGCCCAAGTCTTGCCGCCGCGAGCGCCAGCATGCGTCCCAATTGGCCGCCGCCGAGAATGCCGATGGTCGCGCCGGGTTTCAGCAAGGTGAGTTTAATCTTTCGGCTTCTTGGCGACCGATTGGGTCTGCTTGGCGCGCCAGGCATCGAGCCGCTTGGCGATCTTTTCATCCGACAGCGCCAGAATACCTGCCGCCAACAGCGCGGCATTGATCGCGCCCGGCTTGCCGATGGCGAGCGTGCCGACTGGAACGCCGCCCGGCATCTGCATGATTGACAACAATGAATCTTTGCCTTCCAGCGCATGCGTGTTCATCGGCACGCCCAGCACCGGTAACGGCGTCATCGCCGCCGTCATGCCGGGCAGGTGCGCCGCGCCGCCGGCGCCGGCGATGATCACCTTGAAGCCCTTGCCGCGCGCGCTTTGGGCAAATTCGTAGAGCCGCTTGGGCGTGCGATGCGCCGATACAATCAGCGCCTCATGCCCGATGCCGAGGCTTTTAAGCGTCTCGGCGGCGTGCGTCATCGTGGCCCAGTCGGATTGACTGCCCATGATGATCGCGACCGGTTTTGCAGCCATTTTGCCCCCGCGCGCCCGTACCCGCGCACCTTGGAATTCCGCGCCAAGGCGGAAGGAAGCGGCGGATTATAGGTCTGGAGCCTCCGCTGGCAAGGTTAAACCCACACGCTTAAACCGAATTCGCGAACGCGCTATGTTGTGCGCAGGAGATTCGGAAAGGTTGCGCCGTGCCCGATGAAAAGCCCGACCGGCCGAGCGATGCCGAAACCATGGCCGCCTTGCAGGCGGAAATCGCCCGCCTGAAGAACGACCTCATCCGCACCGAGTGGAAAGTCGCGGAACTGGAGGCGCGCGCCGACACCGATTCGATGCTCGACATTCTCAACCGGCGCGGTTTTGAGCGCGAGCTCACGCGCTCGCTCGCTTTCGTCAAACGCTACGGAGCGAGCGCCCGCCTGGTCTATATCGACCTCGATGGCTTTAAGGCGATCAATGACCGCCACGGCCACGCCGCCGGCGACGCGCTGCTCAAGGCGGTGTCGGCGGCGATCCTTGCCAATGTGCGCGCCTCCGATGTGGTGGCGCGTTTCGGCGGCGACGAATTCGGCGTACTCATGTGGCACATCGACGAAGAGCGTGCCCGCATCAAGGCCGCGGGTCTGGAAGCTGTAATCGAACAGGTGCGCGTGCCGTTCGGCGCCGCGACGCTGTCGGCCGGCGCCAGCGCCGGCGTCGCGGTGCTCGATCCCAATGGCGATGTACCGGCGGTGATCGACGCCGCCGATCAGGCGATGTACGCGTGCAAGAAGGAACGCAAGGGGTAACCGGCGTTACGCAATAATGTCCGGCGTCAGCCGGTCTTCGATTTGCAATATCTTGTCGCGCAGCGCCAGCTTGCGTTTCTTGAGCCGCTGCACTTGGATTAAGTCGGAGCCGGGCGAGGTGGCAAGCGCCGCGATCGCCGCGTCGAGATCGCGATGCTCCTGCTCCAGGCGAGCCAATTCCTCGCGCAACGCGCCTTCGTCCTCGTTCGTCATTGTCACCATTATACAGCGGTGTCGGACAGCGGGGTCATCGCGGCTCAGCGGGCCGCCCCATCAAGCGAGGAACCAGAGCAGGGTATTTCGGGCGGCGCCCGCTTGAATTATCGCGTTTTCCACAGAGGCATACAAGCGGTGGAAAAAAACCGCGGCCGATCAATGGCTTTGCTGTCGATTGCCGGCAGTTGGAAGGCGGCGTAACGTCGCCCTTGCGCTGAGTCTGAGCTAGACTTAGATCGTCAAAGTGCCACAATGCGTGCGTTATTCTAATTGCGCTACCGACTTACCAACGAACCGGCGCACTTGCGTATATCGTTGGAAGGCCCCTTGAGAGGGAACCCGGTCATAAGCCCCATAAAGAGCCCACTTCATAGCCCCAACGGATTGAGGAGACATACGGCATGTCGATGCAATCGCACCTTGCGGAACTTGAGAAAAAGCACCAGGCGCTCGAAAATAAAATTCACGACTGCCAGGCGCACCCCGCGGTCGATGACCTTGAAGTCGTGGAACTCAAACGTCGTAAACTGCTGATTAAGGACGCGATCGAACGTTTGCGTCACAACGGTCTTGCCCAAAACGGCCCTTCTCAAAACGTCCTTGCCCAAAACGGTCTTGCCAGCATGCACTGACCGAATTCGTCGCAACGTTTAATTTGCCGCTCAGAATCGCCGGCTCGCGCCGAACCCGCGAGGCGGCGATTTCTCGTTTCTCCGTAAGCTGATTTTTTAGCGACAGCGGCCGAAATCCGACATAATGACGGACGGCATAAGCGGCCGGCCAACGGCCCGCGCAATTCTCACGCCACCGTTTTAAAGTCCTTGGGGGAACGTCATGACTCTCTTCGCTTTTGCCGGGCGGGCGCTCGGCCTGTTCGCGGCCGGGCTCATCGCCGCCGCGCTCGCCGGTCCCGCCGGCGCCGCCGGTTATCCTGAACGCACGATCAGCATCATCGTGCCCTATCCGGCCGGCGGCACCGTCGACACCCGCGCCGCGGCGCGCGCAAACCCCGACGGCTATACGCTCTTGCTCGGCCACACCGGCACGATCTCGATCACCCCGGCGCTTCACGTCAAGCTCGGCATGAATCCGCAAAAGGATTTCGTCCCGATCGGCCTGGTCGCGTCGATGCCGGTCGCGCTTCTGGTCCGCCTTGGCCGTCCTCCCTATTCATAGGCACCTTAATGTTTAATGACATAAATATAGAGTAAATTTCATCGGCCAAAATGCCACACACAACTAAATATGGTTATATCGCGTCTCTGGTGCTGGACTGTGGCACGCAGGTTGTGCTTAAAAATCCTTAGTGCCGCCTGAGTCTGGCCGCATTTAACAGGGGTACGGCGAATGCATTATTCGATGAAAGGTGCTTTAGGCGCGCTAGCTGTTGCAATGATCGTGCCGCAAGCAGCGATGGCTGCCGACATGGCAGTAAAAGCCTCACCACGTATGGCTGTGGCCGCTCCTTGGACCGGTTTTTACGCGGGCGTCAACGTCGGCTACGGTTGGGCACACGAGTCCACCGACGTGTCACCAGCTGGAGTCGTTCTTGGCTCCTTCAGCAATAATATGAGGGGAGTGGTCGGGGGCGGACAGCTTGGCTACAACTGGCAGTTCGGAACCTGGGTTGCTGGTCTCGAGACCGACCTCCAGTTCAGTGGTCAACGTAATTCGTCCACGGATATCATCGGACCGACGACGTTCGCCCACACAGATAAAATTACGTGGTTCGGAACAACCCGCGCTCGATTGGGTGCGCTCATTATGCCGGCTACTCTTCTCTACGGCACGGGCGGTCTCGCTTATGCCGGCATGAAGAGCGATGGCACATTGACAGCGGCCGGCCCGGGCACGGTGGCTTTCAGTAACTCGACCACAAAGACCGGTTGGACGCTCGGTGCAGGCATTGAAGGCATGATGGCTGCGAATTGGTCCTGGAAGGTCGAATACCTTTACATGAGCTTCCCAAGCTTCACGACGAACGCGCCAGTTGGCTTTACTGGCACCTCGTCGACCAAAGTGACCGACAATGTTCTTCGCGTCGGCTTCAACTACCACTTCTAAGTAACTTCCGTCCGACTTAGAATTCGAAGCCCCACCGTTAAAAGCGGTGGGGTTTTCGCTTTATGAAGCAATGAAGCGTCTTGTTCCCAATTTTCCCTTCGCCATTTGGAAGCCTTTTTGAAGGTGTTTTCAGTCTGTTTGATTGTCTGATGTGACAAGGGCGTCAGTTCGCCCGTCTCAACGATTACGCGCCCCTCTACCAGAGGCTTTCCAAATCGTAGTTGGCGCTCGCGAAGTCTTTGACGGCGTCGATGTAATGCCTCGTTCCCGGCCAAGTCGGTCAAGGACGTGATCGAGATGGCCAAGAAGCAGCCGGGCAAGCTCAACCTCGGCACCTCGGCGGTGGGCACCGGCGGTTATATGTGCGCCGAATTGTTCAAGGCGGAAGCCGGCGTCGATCTGGCGATCATTCCCTATAAAGGCACCGCGCCGGTGATGACCGACCTGCTCGGCGGCCACGTGCCGATGGCCTTCGGCGTGCTGCCGCCGGCACTCGGCAATATTGCCGCCGGCAAGCTGCGCGCGCTCGCCGTCACCAGCAAGACGCGCTTCTCGCTTCTGCCGGACGTGCCGACCTTCGATGAATCCGGCATGCCCGGTTTCGAGGCCGTGCTGCATTACGGCCTGCTGGCGCCGGCCGGCACGCCCAAGGAAATCGTCGACAGGCTGAGCGCGGCTTTGCGCGAACTGGTCGCGACCAAGGAGGTGCAGGAGCAGATCCACCGCGAAGGCGGCGACCCGCTCACCTCGACGCCGGCCGAATATGCCGCCGATATCGTCTCGGAAGAAAAGAAATGGGGCGGCCTGGTGCATAAACTCGGCCTTAAGGTCGAGTAGTCCCCGGAACGGCCAAGAAAACCGGGAAGGAAACCGGGAAGTAAACCGGCACGGCGGCGGAACGGTCTCCGCCGCCTTGCAGCCATATTTTTTTGCTCTATGGTTGCGCAATCGCCCCATGCCAGAAGGAGACGCCGCTTGTTCGCCCGACCGCTTTTCCTTGCCGCTTTTTCAGCTCTTGCGCTGACGGCCGCCACCGCCGCGCAGGCCTTCACCTTTGAAGATGGCGGCGCCGACGCCAAAAAAGACGACAACAGCATGTTCTATAATTCGGGCAAGGACGACCCGATGACCTCGCGCTTCGACGACGGCAGCAAGAAGACCATCGCCAAGCAGGGCAATAGCAGTATCTATTTCGGCGGCCAGGGCCAGAACTTCCAGCAGCGGAACGATCCGGGCCAATATTTCAGCCCGAACACCTTGATGGGCAAATAAGGCGTCAAGCGTTATCCGCGAAAGCGGGGATCCAGGGCTACATATTGCGGTAACGCCTACTTCTTCTTCCTCGTCATAAACGCCATCAACGCCGCCTGCGCTTCCGGCGACTTGAGCCGCGCCTTGAAGGCCTCGCCTTCTTCGTCAATGCGTTTGATAATCTCGTCGGGCGCGCCGCGCATCAGCCGGCGCGACATCAGCACACCCTGCGCCGGCAGCGCCGCGATTTCGTGCGCTATGGCGAGCGCGCTCTCTTCCGTCTGCGCCGCCGGCACCACTGTGTTAACGATGCCGGCTTCTTTCGCTTCCTGCGCGGCAAGCGGCCTGCCCATCACCAGCAGCGAAAAGGCGCGCACCTGTCCCATCAGCCGCGGCGCGATCAGGCTGGACGCCGCTTCCGGCACCAGCCCGAGCGCGACAAAAGGCGTCGACAGCTTCGCGCTGTCGCCCGCGACCACATGATCGAAATGTAGAAGCATCGTGGTGCCGACGCCGACCGCATTGCCGTTGACGGCAGCGACAATCGGCTTTTCGCAACGCGCCAGCGCATAGAGGAAATCGAGGATCGGCTGGCCGAGTGCGCCCGCGCCGGTCGCCATCTTTATGAAATCGCCGATGTCGTTGCCGGCGCAATAGACGTCCGGCGCGCCCGCCATCAGCAGGCAGCGAATGTCGTTGTTGGTGGCCGTGCTGGCGATCGCCGCCGCCATCGTCTCATACATATCGAGCGTCAGCGCGTTTTTCTTCTCCGGCCGGTTCATGCGGATGGTGCGGATGGGGCCATCGTCGGTGACGAGAATATCGGGCATGGAGTTTTTGTCCGGTTGCCGGGTGAGCTTACACCGCCCAACGCGCCGCCCGCAGCGAAATCTACCGACACTTCTTTTCGATAGATGCGAACGGACGCCGCGTTTTCACGGCGTCCGCTATTCGCGTGCGGCCGGATCAGCGGCTGGCGTGCCGCGAAATCCGCTTCAGCCGCACCACGCATTGGTTCACGACAACCTTGCGATATTTCTTCACGTGCTTGAGCACGCGCCAGCAAGTGTTGCCAAGGCGCGCGCGCTCGCCGGCGTCCAGCGCAGCATAGCTCGCGTTGAAGCCGCCGATCGCGACGCTGCCGCCACCGCCGCCGTTCGAATCGCCGCCAGCCGACGTGCCGCTGCCGCCGGTCCCGCCGCCATTGCCGCCGCCGGTATCGCCGCTGCCGCCGGGCGTGTTTTGACCGAGCACCGCGACGTTGCCGGTGGTGCCGCCACCGTTACCGGTATCGCCAGCATTGGTATCCTGGCTCAGCACCGAAGCATTGGCTGCGCCGCCATCGCCGCTGCCGCTGTCGCCGGTGGCGCCGCCCTGGTTGAGCAAGGCCGCGTTGGCCGACGGACCGGAGCCATCGCCGCTGTCGCCGGTTGGGCTGGCGCTGTTGAGCACGCCGGCATTCGCGGCGGCCGGTGTGTCGCCGCTGCTGTTGCCGGTGCTACTGCCGTTATTCAACACGCCGGCATTGGCTCCGGCGATGCCGGAACTGCCGTCATTGCCGGTGCTGCTGGCGCTGTTGAGGATGCCGGCATTGGCGGTGCCGATGCCGTTGTCGCCGCCGCTATTGCCGGTATCGCCGCCGGCATCGTTGAGCACGCCGATATTGGTCGAGGCGATGCCGTTGTCGCCGCTATTGGTGTTGCGCGTATCGGCGCCGTCGTTGAGCACGCTGACATTGGTGTCGGCGGCGCTGGCGTTGCCGTTGGTGTTCGTCGTCGACGTGCCGGGCGCGTCGAACACGCTGGCGCTGGTCGTTACCGGCGCGCTGTTGCCGTCGGTGGCGGTCGAGACCGCGACGCCGCCATTGTTGCCGTCGCCGGTCGTCACGCTCGCCGCCGGATCGGGATTGACCATGACGGTCGCGCCTTTGGTGCCGCCAACATTAACGCTGCGCGCACCGAGCGGTTTGTCTGGCTTCGACGCGGTGACGGTTTTGTTCGGATGGGTGGCATAGTCGATTTGGCGCTTGACTGTCCGGGTACGGCTACGCGCCGATTTCGTTTTGCTGCGCACCGTCGGTGCGGCCGAGCCCGAGCTTCCGAAGGCGGCGCCGCCGGAGAAGAAGTTTTGCGGGTATGCCGCCGCGCGGCGATCCGCCGGTGCTGATACCGTTGCCGCCGCCGCCGATGGTAATGCCGTCGACGTTGCTTCCGAAGCCGGAAGCGCCGATACCGCCAAGCCCGAGACCGGAGCCGCCCAGGCTGCCGCCTCCGATACCGCCCGAGGTTATGCCGCCGGCAACGCCGCCGACAACGTGGCCGACCGCGCCGGCATGCGCGCGCGGCGCCAGCGCGACCAGGCTGGTCGTTACGCCAAGTACGATCAGAAGAGTGCGCAGACTGAATCGCGGCTCAATGCCGCGCGATTGCGTGAACATGATGATGCCCTCCGGGGTGTTGGTGATCTTGCAAAGCCAACAAGCGGGAGAGGTGGCAGTTCGCGGCTGAGCGGAGTTGCGGTTACGGAACCGGGGCAGAATGGTTCAAATTGAATCGAACGGGAACTTTATTGGGGGGGGGCGAAAAATGCACCCATCGCTTGACATTCGGACAATATTGTCCGCATAGTATGCGGCCCGCCCCGGAAGGCCACATGAACAAGCGCGACCGGTTCATCGCCGAATTGCGGGAGGAAGCCCGCGTCAAGGGCCTTTCGTTTCGCGCCGAAGTTTGGCGCGGCAAGGGCGGCCACATGATGGTGTTCGTCGGCGACAAGCTCACCACCGTGCCATCGCGCGAGATCGACCCGAAAACGGCGCGCAAGATAAGAAAGCAACTTGGCCTGACTGATTAGGCGACTGCGCATCGGAACGGTTCGAAGCCATTTGAGGATTGAATATGCGATCTTACGTCTATCGTGCGGAATTCGAGCGGGCTGCGCGGCGCGGCTATGTCGTTAATTTTCCAGATGTGCCGGAAGCCATCACGCAGGGAAGCGATATGGCAGACACCCGCGCGATGGCCGAGGAGGCGCTCGGTTTAGCGCTGCTGACTTATCTTGCGCGCGGACTTGGGCTGCCAAAAGCGCGTTCCACCAGCAAGAAACTAGTGCCGGTTGCCGTCGCGCCGGACGTAGCGGCCAAACTGGCGGTGCTGGAATCCTTTATCGCCGCCGGCATCAGCAAGAGTGAACTCGCGCGCCGCATCGGCAAGGACGAAAAGGAAGTCCGCCGCATTCTCGATCCCAAGCACGCGACCAAGCTGCCGGCGCTCATCGTTGCGCTACGCGCGCTCGGCAAGCGGCTGGTGGTGGGGGTGATGGAGGCGGAAGCGGCGTAACACTTTGGAGTTAAGATGAATATTGGTGAGGACATCTGTGGCGAATGGTTGCGGCACGTGAAGGGCTGAGAATTTATACAGTACAATCTCAAAACCACTGGGGTGCAGGGGGAAATCGACGTTATTGGCTTGAATATGAAGACCCACACCGTTTATGCGTGCGAAGTCGCGATTCATCTCGTAACTGGCCTTCAATATAATAAGAACAGTCAGCCCGATAATGTGCAACGTCTAACGACAAAATTTAAGAAGGACGTCGCTTACGTCCGAAGCAGTTTTGAAAATTATGATCACGTATTCATGCTATGGTCGCCAATTGTAAGAAACCAAAAGGCAGGTTCGAAACATAATAAAATGGCCCATGTCGCCGAGATCGCGAAGAACATAGAGACGGAAATTAAGGCCAAAATCGAATTGATAATAAATCGGAAGTTTTATGAGGCGCTGGCGGAGCTACGAGAAATCGCTCGCAAGACCACCAAAGAGCTCGATTCTTCGGTCATGAGATATCTTCAGGTTGAAGAGCGACTTGCATCTCATTTGCGATCAGTTGGGATGGTCGCCATCACACCCCCTTCGTCATTTCCCTCAACTTGAATTTCTGAATCTTCCCCGTGCTCGTTTTCGGAATTTCCGCGAACACGAAAAAGCGCGGCACCTTGTAGCCGGCAAGCCGCGCCTTGCACCATTGCGTGAGTTCTTCCGCACTCGCGCTGGCGCCTTCTCTTAACTCGATGAAGGCGCACGGGGTCTCGCCCCATTTGTCGTCCTGCTTGGCGACGACCGCCACCGCCATCACGGCCGGGTGCTTGTACAGCGCATCCTCGACCTCGATCGAGGAAATATTCTCGCCGCCGGAAATGATGATGTCCTTGGAGCGGTCCTTGAGCTGGATATAGCCGTCGGGATACATGACGCCGAGATCGCCGGTGTGAAACCAGCCACCCACGAAGGCCTTTTCGGTCGAGGCCTTGTTCTTGAGATAGCCCTTCATCACCACATTGCCGCGCATCATCACTTCGCCCATGGCTTGGCCGTCGCGTGCAACCGGCAACATCGAGTCGGGATCGCGCACGTCGAGCGCTTCCAGCGCGCCGTAGCGCACGCCCTGGCGTGCTTTCTTGGCCGCTTGCTCGGCCAGCGGCAGCGCGTCCCATTCCCCGTGCCAGTCGTTGACCACCGCCGGGCCGTAGCATTCGGTGAGGCCGTACAGATGCGTGACGTTGAAGCCGGCGTCTTTCATTGCAGCCAGCACGGATTCCGGCGGCGGCGCGGCGGCGGTGAAGAATTCGACGACATGAGGCAGGGGCTTTTTCTCGTCGGCGTGCGCATTCAACAGCGTCGACATCACGATCGGCGCGCCGCACAAATGCGTGACCTTGTGGTCGGCGATGGCGTCGAACATGGCCTTGGCGCGCACCTGCCGCAGACAGACATGCGTGCCGGCCACCACCGAGATCGACCAGGGAAAGCACCAGCCGTTGCAGTGAAACATCGGCAGCGTCCAGAGATAAACCGGATGCTTGCCCATATTGCAGGTGACGATATTGCCGACCGCCAGCAAGTAAGCGCCACGATGGTGATAGACCACGCCCTTCGGGTCGCCGGTGGTGCCGCTCGTGTAGTTGAGCGTAATGGCGTCCCATTCGTCGTCCGGCACCGCCCATTGGTAATCGGGATCGCCGCTCGCGATGAAATCCTCGTATTCGAGCTTGCCCAGCCGCTCGCCCGCGCCGCTGTATTCGGGATCGTCGTAATCGATCACCAGCGGCTTCACCTTGGCGAGCTTGAGCGCCTCGCTCATGGTCTTTGAAAATTCGCGGTCGGTGATGACGAGCTTGGCGTCGGCATGGTCGAGCGAGAAGGCGATGATGGCGGCATCCAGCCGCGTGTTGAGCGTGTTGAGCACGCCTTGCGTCATCGGCACGCCATAGGCGCATTCGAGCGCCGCCGGCGTATTGGCCAGCAGCACCGAGACGGTGTCGCCGCGCTTGACGCCGGCATTGGCCAATGCCGAAGCCAGGCGACGCGCGCGCGCGTAGAACTCGGCGTAAGTCCGCCGCAACGGGCCGTGAATGATCGCGGTGTGTTGCGGAAATACGCTGGCCGCGCGCTCCAAAAAGCCGAGCGGCGTCAGCGGCTGGAAATTGGCCGCGTTACGGTCGAGATCGATATCGTAAGGCGTCTTCGCCATTGGTCGTTTCCCTCGAACCGTTAGGTTAGCGAACCAAAGGCATGGCAAGCAATGCCGCCTAATGCCCGCGCCAAATCCCCACCAAACCCTCGCGCGCCAGCTCCACCGAAATCACCGCCATGATGCCGAGCGTGATCCGGTAGAACGTCTCCTGCGGGGTCACCCGCACCAGCCAGAAGCCGAACAGATTGGCGGCGACCGCCAGCGGCAGCAGTGCCAGCGAGGTGCCGAGCCCCTTGGTCGAGAACTGCCCGAGCGCCACATAGGGAACCACCTTCATCCAGTTCATGGCGGCGAACACCATCGCGGTGGTGCCGACATAGGTCATTTTCGGCAGCCGCAAGCCCAGCACGTACATCTGATAAGGCGGCCCGCCGGCCTGGCAGATGGTGGTGGTGAAGCCCGATATAGCGCCCCAGATCACGCCCGCCGCCACGCCCGGCTTCTTCGGCTCGCGCGGCAGCCGCATCATGCCGATGAAGCTGTAGGCGACGAAGGCGATAGTGAACACGCCGATGAAGATGCGCACCGCATCGTCGGAAATGAAGGCGGCCGTGAAACCGGCGAAGGTTACGCCGGCGACCGCGCCGGGCAGCACGATCGCCACGATGCGGCCGCTCCAGTCCTTGCGGTAGACCCAGACGGCGTTGGTGTCCTGCACGATCATGATCGGCAGCATGATGGCGGCGGCTTCCAGCGGCGGCATCACCAGCGCCAGCAGCGGCGTCGCCATCTGCCCGACGCCGGCAAAGCCGCCCTTCGACAGACCGAGCGCGATCACGGCCGGAATGGCCAGCAGATAAAAGAGTGGATCGGTGATGAGGGTCACGGGCGGGGCCTTGAATTTGCGCGGGATCAAAGCTTAAGCGCGCCGCCAATGCCAGCCTTGTTTACGCATGCTCGCCGTTCCACAATTGCTGCCAAGACGTTTTTGGAGGACGAAAATGACCGCGAGCCGCTACCCCGAAACTTACGCGCGCTGGCAGCGTGACCCCGAAGGCTTCTGGGCCGAGGCGGCGGAAGCGATCCACTGGTACGAGAAGCCGAAAAAAGTCTTCGACCGGCAAGCCGGCATCTACGGCCGCTGGTTCACCGGCGGCGTCGTCAACACCTGCTACAACGCGCTCGACCGCCAGGTCGAGGCCGGCCGCGGCCAGCAGGCCGCGCTGATTTACGACTCGCCCGTCACCAGTACGAAAAAAACCTTCACCTATGGCCGCATGCTGTCGGAGGTGCAGATCCTCGGCGCCGTGCTGCGCGACCTCGGCGTCGGCAAAGGCGACACCGTCATTCTCTATATGCCGATGGTGCCGGAGGCGGTGTTCGCGATGCTCGCCTGCGCGCGCATCGGCGCGGTGCATTCGGTGGTGTTCGGCGGCTTCGCGCCCAAGGAGCTCGCCACCCGCATCGACGACAGCAAGCCGAAACTGATCCTGTCGGCCAGTTGTGGCATCGAGGGCGCGCGCGTCGTGGCCTACAAGCCGCTGCTCGACGAAGCGATCAAGCTCGCCAAACATAAGGTCGGCACCTGTCTCATTCTCCAGCGCGAGCAGGCGCAAGCCTCGATGATCGAAGGCCGCGACCACGATTGGAAGCGCGTCTGGGAGCACGCGGTCAATTACGCCAAGACGAGCGAATGCGTGCCGGTCGCCGCCACCGATCCGCTCTACATTCTCTACACCTCCGGCACCACCGGTATTCCGAAAGGCGTGGTGCGCGACAATGGCGGCCATCTGGTCGCGCTCAAATGGTCGATGGAAAATCTTTACGGCGTGAAGCCGGGCGAGATCTGGTGGTGCGCCTCCGACATCGGCTGGGTGGTCGGCCACTCCTACATCGTCTATGCGCCGCTCATCCACGGCGCCACCTCGATCATGTACGAGGGCAAACCGGTCGGCACGCCCGACGCCGGCGCCTTCTGGCGCGTCTGCGCCGAGCACAAGGCGGTGTCGCTGTTCACCGCGCCGACCGCGTTCCGCGCGATCCGTAAAGAGGACCCGGACGCCAAGCTGCTCAAGCAATATGATCTCACGAATTTCCGCGCGCTGTTTCTCGCCGGCGAGCGCGCCGATCCGCCGACGCTTCGATGGGCCGAGCAGGTGCTGGGCGTGCCGGTGATCGACCACTGGTGGCAGACCGAAACCGGCTGGTGCATCGCCGGCAATCCAATCGGCCTTGGGGCTTTGCCGGTGAAGCCCGGCTCCGCGACGGTGCCGATGCCCGGCTACGAGGTCGATGTCGTCGACGACGCCTGCAGGAAAGTGGCGGCCGGCACCATCGGTTCGATCGTGATCAAGCTGCCGATGCCGCCGGGCGCTTTCCCGACGCTGTGGCACGACGACAAGCGCTTCCGCGAAGCCTATCTCGACGAATTCCCCGGCTACTACAAGACGGCGGACGCCGGCTACAAGGATGAGGACGGCTATGTCTACGTGATGAGCCGCACCGACGACATCATCAATGTCGCTGGCCATCGGCTGAGCACCGGCGGCATGGAGGAAGTGCTGGCCGGCCATCCCGACGTCGCCGAATGCGCGGTGCTCGGCATCAAGGACGATCTCAAGGGCGAGGTGCCCTGCGGCTTCATCGTCTTGAAGGCCGGCGTCAACCGGGAGCCGGGCGAGATCGAAAAGGAAATCGTGGCGCTGGTGCGCGAGAAAATAGGTCCGGTCGCGGCGTTTAAGTTAGCCGTCACCGTCGCGCGCCTGCCCAAAACCCGTTCGGGAAAGATTTTACGCGGCACCATCAAGAAGATCGCCGATGGCGATGCGTGGACCATGCCGGCGACCATCGACGATCCGGCGATTTTGGGGGAGATCGAGGACGCGTTGAAGAGGAGGGGTGTGGGGTAAGCGACACGGCGAGACACACCCAACGTCATGGCCGGGCTTGTCCCGGCCATTCACGTCTTGCTTCCTTACTCAGCGTCTTGCTTAAATCCATACATGTCCGGTGGATGGGTCTATTTCATCACCAATAAGCGCAACGGCATTCTTTATGCCGGCGTCACCGGCAATTTGCCGCGCCGCGCCTTTGAGTACCGACAATCCCGTAGGGCGGATTAGCGAAGCGTAATCCGCCAATCATCCGTAACGCCCGATACTCGTGGCGGGTTAAGCCTCCCGCTTTCGCTCTGCGAGCTTCGTCGGACAAGTCGGCTAACCCGCCCTACGGATTACGCCGCCCTCGGTTTGATCGCCTTCAGCTTGTCGCCGATCTGCCGGCGCCGCGCCATCAGGTCGTGGTCGGTTTGCAGCCGCAGGAAAAAGCCTCCGCTCAGTCCGAAATAGCGCGCCATGCGGAGGTCCGTGTCGGCGGTGATGGCGCGCTTGCCGAGCACGATTTCATTGATGCGTCTTGGCGATACGCCGACCGCGCGCGCCAGTGCGGTCTGCGACAGCGCCATGGGTTTAAGAAATTCCTCCAGCAGGATTTCGCCCGAGCGCGGGTTAGAGAGGGGAGCCTTAAGCCTCGACATAATCCGCAATGCTTGTCGCCTCGGGCACCGGCAAACCGTCTTCTTTCAATCCGTCGATGTGAAACCGGATGGCGTCTCGGATTTCCGCTTCGACGGTGGCCACGCTGTCGCCAGTCGCGATGCAGCCGGGCAGGTCCGGCACATAGGCCGAATAATTGCCGTTCGCCTTCTCGATCACGATGGCATATCGCATCAGCGCTGCTCCTTCAGGCCAGCTTGCTTCAAGATACTGTTCCACGTGCCCGGCGCAAGGTCGTCGGACGGCTTGCCGGCCACCGTCACGCGCCCCGGCTTCATAGGGTGCTTGAATTGCCGATGGCTGCCACGCGTCGCGACCTGACCCCAGCCGTCCTGCTCGATCAGCCGAAGGGCCTCGCGAACCTTCATGTCGCGTCCCGCTCTCAGATGGGGGCTACGATAACATCCTTCTGCGCCGTTTGATAAGCTCTTAAACCCGAGCTTGGGCGTTTCGTCGTTTGACCTGTGTCCGCTGCGGGAAAAATTTAACGCTGGCCGCGGCGCACGCGGCCCCGCATAGTGCTCTCATGGCCAACCGAAACATCTTCGCCATCGTCGGCATCGGACTATTCCTGATGGTCGGCGTGGTCGTCGCGCTTGCATTCGCCGCGACAGTTTTCGTGCTGCTCTATCAGTTGGTCGCCGCCGCCTTGCGCGGCCTGTTCGGGATCGAATTGCCGGGCCTGCATTAGGCCCCGTCGCACCTTAAGATATTATTCTTAGGCCGCTTGACAGGCCGAAAAACCTAGGATATATATCCCGTCACTCCCGCTCATGAGGGGCGTCTCCGGAGACGCAACGAAGACGGAGCGGGAGGCGGCGCCTGCGGGCGGGGTTCGTACCCCCGGCACCCGGGAGGCCCGGGGAACCGACCGGGGGGCACTACGACCCCTCCGCGAGGAGCTCGCTGGACTGGGACTGGCTAAGGCGCCTCGTCCCAGGAAGCGCGGACCCGGGGCCTGTGTCTTCGGCTTTAGGCCAGGGGCGCTAAGCCGCAAGGGAGGCGCCTTTCCGCCGCAGCGGAAAGGGCACGCCTCGCAAGGCGTGCCGGGCGGCAGCGCCTGCCGCTCAGGAGGTTTCGCAAACCTCCGCGTTTCCCGGCGCTCCGCTCCCCTCGCAAAAAGGGGGCGGTTCAAAAGACCGGCGATCCCCGCGCCGGACAAAAAACAGGGGCGATGTCGCTTGCCCGCATTTATCTAGGAAAAAGGTTGGCAGTCCCGCCGAAGCCCGTTTGGGCGAAGGCGGACGCCGGACAAAAAACAGGGGCGGCGGAGCGTTGGCTTTTCATTTTGCCGCGCGCGCAGCACACTCTCTCCAACAACAAACAGCCATCGGGAAACGCCACCATGCCTTTCTTCATCTGCACCGCCTGCGGCACGCAATTTCCCGAGAGCGCCAAGCCGCAGGCCGCATGCGTCATCTGCGAGGAAGAGCGGCAATACGTGCCGCCGCGCGGGCAGACCTGGACGACGCTTGAGGCGCTCGCGCAGAGCCACATGAATGCGTGGCGCGAACACGAGCCGGGCGTCATCGGCCTTGGCGCCGGCTTTGCCATCGGTCAGCGCGCGATCTTGCTGCAAACGGAAGGCGGCAATGTGCTGTGGGATTGCGTGGCGACGCTCGATGCCGCGACCATCACCACGATCAAGGCGCTCGGCGGCCTCAAGGCGATCGCGATTTCGCATCCGCATTTTTATACGACCATGGTGGAGTGGGCGAAGGCGTTCGATTGTCCGATTTACACGCACGCCGCGGATAAAGAATGGGTGATGCGGCCCGATCCCGCGATCAAGCAGTGGGAAGGCGATACGCACAAACTATGGGACGGCGTGACGCTGATCCGCTGCGGCGGTCATTTTCCCGGCGGCGCTGTGCTGCATTGGGCGCAAAAGAAAATCGTCTGCTCGGGCGATATTCTCACCGTCGCCACCGACCGCAAGTGGCTTTCGTTCATGCGCAGCTATCCGAATTTCATTCCACTGTCGGCGCGCGAGGTCGAGAAAATCGGCGCGGCGATGGCGCCTTTCGCGTTCGAGAAGATCTACGGCCATTACTTCGACCGCATCATCGCCTCGGATGCAAAACAGGTGCTGGAAAGATCCGTCGTGCGTTATGTGGCGGCGGTGAAGGGGGAGAGAGGGTATTGATGTTTTTTCCGTCATTCCGGGGCGCGCGTCAGCGCGAACCCGGAATCCAGATGCGAATGATGGCGTGTGTATCTGGATTCTGGGCCCGCTCGCTTGCGCTCGCGTCCCGGAATGACGAAAGGAGTTACTCTTCCTCTTCCTTCTCGCCCTTGCCGCCGATCTGCTTGAGCTTGGCAAACACCGCGCTCACGTCCATATCGCCGCCGGCCTTCTGCTTCTCTTCGGCAGCGGCCGCGACTTCCGCTTCCTTCTTCGCGGTGGTTTCGGCCGCCGGCAACAGCGTCGCGCCGGTGGCAGTCGGCAGCGGCTTTTCCTTGTTGGCGCGCGAGACCTCGAGATCGAGGTCGATCTGCGAGGCAAGGCCGAGCGTCACCGGGTCCATCGGCGCAAGGTTGACGGCGTTCCAGTGGCTGCGGTCGCGGATCGCGGAGATGGTCGATTTGGTGGTGCCGACCAGCCGCATGATCTGGCTGTCCTTGAGTTCGGGATGATTGCGCACCAGCCACAAAATCGCGTTCGGCCGGTCCTGGCGGCGCGACACCGGCGTGTAGCGCGGGCCCTTCTTGCCGCCGCGTTCCTGGCTCGGCATCGCCACCTTGGGCGCGCTCAGCACCAGGCTGATCGAGTGGTCAGCTTCCGCCGCGCTGATCTGCTCGCGCGTGAGCTGCCCGGTCTGGATCGGGTCCATGCCCTTGATGCCTTGCGCGGAGTCGCCGTCGGCGATCGCCTTGACCTCGAGCGGGTGCAGTTTGCAGAACTCCGCGATCTGGTCGAACGACAGCGCGGTGTTGTCCAACAGCCAGACGGCGGTGGCTTTCGGCATCAGGGGGGCTGCGCTGGCCATGAGTCAAATCTCCTCTACGCGCTCCGTCCGGGCTGGCGGCCGGAGCACAAGATCATCGGGGATGATCGGAAAGTGGCCGGAATATAGGGTCATAGCCCCGGCCACGCAACCGCGCGCTTGACAGGGTGGGGCGCGCCATCCCATGTCGGGGGCTAGGGTTTTGCGCCAAAATGGCGCGTTTTTGAGGACGCGATGGCCGTTTCGCCGGAAAAGCCGGAACTGAAGGTGCTGCTGTGCTCGCCGCGCGGGTTTTGCGCCGGCGTGGTGCGGGCCATCGATTCGGTCGAGCGGGCGCTCAAGATTTACGGGCCGCCGGTCTATGTCCGCCACGAAATCGTGCACAACCGCTACGTGGTCGAAAGCCTGCGCGCCAAAGGCGCGATTTTTGTCGAGGAACTGAACGAAGTTCCGGCCGACACCCAGGCGCCGGTGATTTTCTCCGCGCATGGCGTGCCACGTTCGGTGCCGGAGGAGGCGGGCAAGCGCAATTTGTTCGCGCTCGACGCCACCTGCCCCCTGGTCACCAAGGTGCATCGCGAGGCCGAAATTCATCACAAGCGCGGGCGGCAAATCGTGCTGATCGGCCATGCGGGGCACCCGGAGGTGATCGGCACCATGGGCCAGCTCCCCCCCGGGGCGGTCAGCCTGATCGAAACTTTGGACGACGCGGACAAATTTTCACCGCGCGATGAAAATTCGCTCGCCTATGTCACGCAGACGACCTTGTCTGTGCACGACACGGCGGAAATCGTCGAACGCCTGAAGCGGCGCTTTCCGGCGATCGTCGGCCCGCATAAGGAAGACATCTGTTACGCAACGACGAATCGCCAGGAAGCAGTCAAACAGGTGGCGCCCATTGTCGATGCCATGATCGTGGTCGGCGCGCCGAACTCGTCGAACTCGCAGCGGCTCAAGGAAGTAGCACTTCGCGCCGGCTGCGCGCGCGCGGCATTGGTGCAACGCGCCGCCGACATCGACTGGAGCGAATTCGGCGACATCAAGCAGCTCGGCATCACGGCCGGTGCCTCGGCGCCGGAGGTGCTGGTCGAAGAAATCATCGATGCTTTCGCGCAACGCTATTCCGTCAGCGTTGAAACGGTCCCAGCCGCGGAAGAGGGCGTGTTCTTTCCGCTGCCTCGTCCGCTGCGGGAGAACCAGGCGGCGGAGTAGACGATGGCGGTTTATACCGACATCTCCGCCGACGACCTGTCGCGGTTTCTCAACGAATACGACATCGGCGAATTGCTTTCGTATAAAGGCATCGCCGAAGGTGTGGAGAATTCGAATTTCCTCGTTCACACCAGCGCCGGGAATTTCATTCTTACGCTTTATGAGAAACGCGTGGCGGAAGCCGATCTGCCGTTCTTCATCGGCTTGATGGGACATCTCGCTTCGCGCGGATTAAATTGTCCGCAGCCAGTGAAAAACAAACAAGGTGGCGCGCTGGGTAAAGTCGCGGGGCGTCCGGCGGCGATCGTGACGTTCCTCGATGGCTTATGGATACGCCGGCCGAATGCCGGCCATTGCGCGGCGGTCGGCGCGGCTTTGGCGCGGCTGCATATCGCGGGTGCGGATTTCAACATGAAACGGCCGAACGCGCTATCGGTCGAAAGCTGGCGGCCGCTGTTCGAACATGCCGGCCCGCGCGGCGACAGCGTGCGGCCGGGGCTGTGCAATGAAATCGTCGCGGAACTCGCGGTGCTGGAAAAAAACTGGCCGCGCGATCTGCCGCAAGGCGTCATTCACGCCGATCTGTTTCCGGACAATGTGTTCTTTCTCGGCGACAAGCTGTCAGGTCTGATCGATTTCTATTTCGCCTGCACCGATACGCTCGCCTTCGACGTTGTGATTTGCCTGAATGCCTGGTGCTTCGAGACCGATCATTCTTATAACGTCACCAAAGGCCGCGCGCTGCTCAAGGCTTATGAGAGCGTGCGCAATATGTCGGCGGCCGAACATGCGGCGCTGCCGATACTGGCGCGCGGCGCGTCGATGCGGTTCTTATTGACGCGGCTGGTCGATTGGCTGGCGGTGCCGGAAGGCGCGCTGGTGCGGCCGAAGGATCCGCTGGAATATCATCGCAAGCTGCGCTTTCATCAGTCTGTGAAAAGTGCCAGCGATTACGGAATCAATTAATGTCGGATCTACGTGTTGTCATTCACACCGACGGCGCCTGTTCGGGCAATCCCGGTCCGGGCGGATGGGGGGCGATTTTGTCCTTTGGCGATACGGAAAAGGAATTGATGGGCGGCGAAGCACATACGACAAATAATCGCATGGAATTGATGGCGGCGATTTCGGCGCTGGAAGCCTTGAAGCGGTCATGCACGGTCGACCTTCACACCGACAGTCAATATCTGCGCAACGGCATCATGAGTTGGATCAACAACTGGAAGCGCAACGGCTGGCGCACCGCCGACAAGAGCCCGGTCAAGAATGTCGATCTGTGGAAGCGCCTCGATGCCGCTCTCGGCGAGCACAAAGTGAATTGGCACTGGGTCAAGGGCCACGCCGGTCATGCGCAAAATGAACGCGCCGATGAACTCGCGCGCGAAGGCATTGTCGCCGCGCGCGCGGGGGCGAAGGGTGCAATGAAGCTGAAGTAAAACGGCCACCGCCCAGGCGGGCGATGACCGTGGCTAACCGGGCTCGGGTATCGATTAAAGCTGCGCCAGCAGCGCCTGGCCGCCGGAAACGTCGCACTTGCCGGGCGCTTCCTCGATGTTGATGTTTTTCACAACGCCGTCTTCGACTACCATCGAATAGCGCTTGGAGCGCGTGCCGAGGCCGTTGCCGGATCCGTCGAAAGCCATGTCGATTGCCTTGGCAAATTCACCGTTGCCGTCGGCGAGAAATTCGACCTTGCCGTCAGCGCCGGTCGATTTCTTCCAGGCTTCCATAACGAAGACATCGTTGACGCCGGTCACGGCAACGGTGTCGACGCCCTTCGCCTTGATGGCGGCGATGTTGTTGAGGAAACTCGGCATGTGCAGATTGGTGCAGGTCGGCGTGAAGGCGCCGGGCACGGCGAACAGCGCCACCTTCTTGCCCTTGAAAACGTCGTCGGTGGTCTTGGGCTTCGGACCCTCGCCGGTCATCACGCGGAATGTGGCGCTGGGCAGTTTGTCACCGGCTTTGATAGGCATGATAGTCCTCTTTGCGTTTAGTAGGATTGCGGTCGGGCGGCAAAATAGCCCCCTTCAGGCGGCTTAGTCGAGATGAGTCTTGACCTCATAGGCGCTGCCGCCTTCGACAATCGTAAAGGTCAGCTCGAACTGGCCTTTCGGGCTGACGCCGGGGGGCAGGCCGTCGAGTTTAAAGCCGAATTGCCGGTGGCCGGGCGGCGCGTCTTGCGCCGGTTTCGGAATGGGCAAAGCCCATTCGGGCGTCGGGCCTTCGACGAACATGACAACCGGCTTGCCAGCCTTGAGGTCAACGGCGACCAGCGGCTTGCGCGCGTCATTGATACGGCGCGCAGTCAAGCCGATTTCGGCGGCGGTGATTTCCTTCGGCACCTGCGCCTCGGCGCGGCGAAGATCGGCGTCCTGTGCGCTTGCGCCCGGCGCAAGCGTCAGTTCGGCTTTGCCCTCCGCCGGAACGCACATTTTCTCGCAGACGGCGTAGTCAATATTCAGCTTCAGCGTCACCGGCTTGCCGGGGTCGCGCGCGATCACGCGCACGGGGAAAATGACGTCGCCGGTATAGCCGATCGAACTGCCGGTCTCGTCGGTAAACAAATGCGGCGCCGGATAGAGCACCTTAACGGTTTTCAGGTTGTCGGAGCCGGAAAAATCGAAACGCGGCGGCACGCCCGAATCGCCGGGATAGCGCCAATAGGTGTGCCAGCCTGGTTGCAGATCGAGTTCGATGCCGGCACGCAACGCCGTATCGCCCGCGTTATTGGCGCCGGCGATGAGACGGGATTGCGATTTTAAGTCGGCGCTCCAGGCCGAAGCGTCGGCGGCGCGCGCGTCTGCGGCAAATGGCGTCGCCAGGCCGGCAAGCACAAGAGACGCGCGTAGACTGTTGGTCAGGGCGTTCATGTCCTTCGGTCTAGTTAAGATTGCCGCAGCGCGCCACTGAATTCATTGTGACCGTTCGGTGATGCCCGGATTGCGGATTTTGCCACATTTTTCCGCTTCGATATGACAGGCGGTGACTGAAATTTCGGCGTCCGGCTTCGTTTGCAAAGCCGGACCGATCGGGTAACCTTTTCGCCATGATGGCAAAACGCAAATCCACCGCGTCGTCCGCTCCCTCCGCGCGCGGCTATCTCGATGGCCAAATGCTGATTGCGATGCCGGCCATGAACGACGAGCGCTTCGCGCGGGCGGTGATTTACGTGTGCGCGCATTCCAATGAAGGCGCCATGGGCATCATCGTCAATCATTTGGCGCAGAACATCCGCTTTCCAGATCTGCTGGTGCAGCTCGAAGTGATCCCGGCCGCCGAGCGCATTCAACTGCCGACCGAGGCCGAGGGCGTAAAGGTGCTCAAAGGCGGCCCGGTCGAAATCGGGCGCGGCTTCGTCCTGCATTCTTCGGATTTTTTCATCGAGAATTCGACGCTGCCGATCGACGACGGTATTTGCCTCACCGCCACGCTCGATATTCTAAAAGCGATCGCGCGCGGCAGCGGGCCACATAACGCTGTCCTCGCGCTCGGCTATGCCGGCTGGGCGCCCGGCCAGCTCGAGCAGGAAATCCAGGCGAACGGCTGGCTGCATTGTCCCGCCGATCCCGAACTGATTTTCGGAGCCGACATCGTCGGTAAATACGACAAGGCGCTGCGCAAGATCGGGATCGATCTCAGCCAGTTGTCGAACGAAGCCGGCCACGCTTAAGCCGGTCCTGCGCTCACGTTACGGGCGTCTTATTCCGACGCAATTTTCAAGGTTCTGGGCCGCACTGGCTTGTCCAGCAGCAGGTCGCGGGCGGCCTCCGAGGTCATCGGCTCGCCGAAGGCAAATCCCTGCGCATATTCGCAGCCCATTTGTGACAATTCGACCGCGTCAGAGTCGGTCTCGGCGCCTTCCGCCACCACTTCCATGCCGAGGTCGTGCGCCAGCGCGATGATCGAGCGCAAAATCACCGGCCGCGTGCCGCGCGTGGTGGTGCGCACGAAAGACTGGTCAATCTTGATGGTGTCGAATGGAAAGCGCTGCAAATAGGCGAGCGAGGAATGTCCGGTGCCGAAGTCGTCAAGCGACAGGCCGGCGCCGAGCTCCTTGATGCGGGTCAGCATCTGGGCGGCGTGTTCGGGATTTTCCATCACCAGCGACTCGGTGATCTCGAGCTTGAGGGTGCCGCGCGCGAGCGGCGTGCGCGACAGCACGCCGCGTAGATCCTGAATAAGATCATGACGCAGCAACTGCCGCGACGACACATTGACGCTGGCAAAGACCGGCTCGCGGTTCTTGCCGACGGCCTGCCAGGTCGCGAGCTGGCGCGCGGTATGATCGAGCACAAAGAGGCCGAGATCGACGATCAAACCGATTTCCTCGGCGATGGAAATGAATTCGGCCGGCGATAGCCGCCCCATCTTGGGGTGATCCCAGCGCGCCAGCGCCTCGAAGCCGGCAATGGCGCGATCCTCCAGCCGCACGATTGGCTGAAACAGCACCTTGATTTCCTGCCGCTCGATAGCGCGGCGCAATTCGGATTCCATCGCCAGGCGGTCGGTCTTGCGCGCGCGCATCGCCGGCTTGAAGATTTCGATGCGGTCGCCGCCAATACGCTTGGCGTAATACATCGCGAGTTCGGCGTCCTTGAGCACCTCCTCGGTGCGATGCGGTGCGTTCTCGGCGAGCGTCATGCCGATTGAGGCGGTGAGGAATATCTCGCGGTCATTGAAGGCGATCGGCGCGCGCAAGGCGCGGCGTAGCGTTTCGGCGAATGCGACGACGCGGGCCGGCTCGCGTTCCGACAGCAGGATGACGGCGAACTGGTCGCCCGACAGCCGCGCCAGCGTGTCCTGCGGCTTCAGCAGCCGGCCGAGGCGGCGCGCGATGGTTAGAAGAATTGAGTCGCCGACCGCGATGCCAACCGAATCGTTGACTTGCTTGAAGCGATCGAGATCGATCACCATCACCGACGGACGGATATTGGCATCGGAGCGAGCAAAGCCGAAGGCCGCTTCCATGCGGTCGATGAACAGTTCGCGGTTCGGCAGGCCGGTGAGATTGTCGTGTACGGCGTCGAACAGCAGCCGTTCCTCGGCGTTCTTGAAATCGGTGACGTCGGTGAGCGTGCCGACCACGCGCACGACTTCGCCGTCCGAGCCGACCACAGGGCGGGCCTTCAGCGTGAACCAAACGTAATGGCCGTCGCTCGCATGCAGGCGGAAGTCTTGCGTCAGGCGGCCGCGCCGCTGTTCGACCACGCCGTCGAGCGAGGCGCGGAAGCGATCGCGGTCGAGCGGGTGCAGCACGTCGAGCCAGGTGGCCGCCGGACCCTCGAGCGCGCCGCGCTTGAGGCCCAATACGTGTTCGGTTTCGGGGCTGGTGAACACCTTGTCGGCGGAAACGTCCCAATCCCAGATCATGTCGCCGGCGCCGGTCAACGCCAGCGCGCGGCGCTCGACGTCGGAGACGATGCCGTGCGTGATACCGCCGGCGAAAGCATGCTGCATGACCGTGAAGCCGATCAGCATCACGATCAGCACCAGGCCGCCGAGCAGCGCCGGTCCGATGATGTCGTTGGTGGCGGCGCCCATCACGGCCATGCCGGCGGCTAAGGTCCATACCACCAGCAACAGCCAGGTCGGGATCAGCAGCACGGCACGGTCGTAGCCATGCGTGGAAAGATAAATCACCAGCGCGAGGCCGAACACCGCGATGCCGACCAGCGATAGGCGCGCGATGCCGGCGGCCACTGCCGGATCAAACACGGCGACTGCGATCAAAGCTGTGAGCGCGGCGAGCCAGGCGATGGTGATATGGGCATAGCGCACATGCCAGCGCGACAGATTGAGATAGGCGAACAGGAAGACCAACAGCGTGGCCGACAAGATTGCCTCGCCGCAGGCGCGCCAGACGCGCTCGGCGCCGGCCGACATGTCGAAGACCTTGCCCCAGAATCCGAAATCGATGCCGATATAAATCAGAACCGCCCAGCCGAGCGCGGCCGCGGCCGGAAACATCACCGAGCCTTTCACCACGAACAGAATGGTGAGGAACAGCGCCAGCAATCCGGCGATGCCGATGACGATGCCCTGGTAGAGCGTGAAGGAATTGACTTTGTCTTTGTAGGCGTCCGGCTCCCACAAATAGATTTGCGGCAGTCTGTTGGTGCGCAATTCGGCGACGAAGGTGATGACAGTGCCGGGGTCGAGCGTGACACGGAAAATATCGGAGGTCGTGCTCTCTTGCCGCAGCGGGCGATCGCCGGAGGAGGGCGTGATGCCGGCGACGCGCGACAGGCCGAGATCGGGCCAGATCAGGCCGGAGCCGACCATGCGGTAATGCGGCACCACGATCAGGCGATCGAGCTGTTCGTCGGAATTATTGGTAAGGGCGAATACTGCCCAGTTGGTATTCTTCTCGCGCGCGCGCACCTCGATGCGGCGCACGATGCCGTCGGGGCCGGGCGCGGTGGAAACCTGGATGCGGTCGGCATCGGTCGTCAGTTGATCGGTGGCGGCCGTGAGGTCGATGGCCGGGATATCGACCCGAACGTTGACCGCCTCGACGGCAAGCGCGCGCTGGCTCGCCAGCAGGGCGGCTGTGAGCACGAGCGTGGTCGTCCATCGATGAAGGGCACGCCTCACGTACAATCCAGTCCCTCCGGCTCGGCGATCCGCCGCCTCCGCGCCCCAAATGAGTAGCGGGCAGCCGGGGGTGCGGGCAAGCATTTAGCGATTAACCACGATTGTGGCAGTGAATAGGCTTAACGGCCGGAGGGGCTCGAAATTGCCTGTAATCGCTTGAAATCAGCCGCCGGAGGCGCCCTGTAGCGAATTCACATGCTGGCGGCGCGTGGCCCCGCGCTGTCCCTCACACCGTCAGCACGATCTTGCCGATATGCTCGCTTGTTTCCATCAGTGCATGCGCGGCGGCGGCGTCGCGAAGCGGGAAAGTTTTATAGATGATCGGCTTGACCGTTCCGGCCGCCAACAGCGGCAGCACGTTGGTCTCAAGCGCGTCTCGGATCGCGCCTTTATCGGCGACCGAGCGCGCGCGCAAAGTCGAGCCGGTGTGATGCAGCCGCTTCAGCATCAGCCGCATGAAATTCACTTCCGATTTCGGTCCGCCCATGAAAGCAATCTGCACGATGCGGCCTTCGACCGCGGCCGCCTCGTAATTGCGGCCGATGTAATCGCCGCCGACCATGTCGAGAATGACATGGGCGCCCTTGCCGCCGGTCGCTTTTTTGACGGCGTCGACGAAATCCTCGGTCTTGTAATCGATCGCGACGTCGGCCCCCAGTTTACGGCAGGCCTCGCATTTTTCTTCCGAGCCGGCGGTGACGATCACCTGCGCGCCGAAATGTTTGGCGAGCTGGATGGCGGTGGTGCCGATGCCGGAAGAGCCGCCGTGAATGAGCAAAGTCTCGCCGGACTTGAGCGCGCCGCGTTCGAAGACATTATGCCAGACCGTGAAGAATGTTTCCGGCACGGCGGCGGCGTCGGTCATCGGCAGACCGCTCACCGGCATCGTATGACTAACATGCGCCAAAGCGTATTCGGCGTAACCGCCGCCGATCACCAGCGCCATCACGCGGTCGCCGAGGGCCCAGCGCTTGACGCCGGGGCCGAGCGCGGCGATCTCGCCGGCGATTTCGAGGCCCGGAATATCGGATGCGCCGGACGGGGGCGGGTAGAGGCCTTTGCGCTGCATGACGTCGGGACGATTAACACCGGCAGCCGCGACCTTGACCAGAATTTCGCCGTCGCCAGGCGCCGGCACCGCGCGTGTTTCAGGCACCAGCATTTCTGGGGCACCGGGCGCTTTAATGCCGATGACGGTCATGTCGGTTGGAAGTTCGGCCATCGGGTCCTCATGATTTTTTAGGTCGGTGTTGTTTAGGCGGGTGCAGCACATGTGACAACCCAATGGTACGCGGTTAGTTTCTTGCCTGACGAAAGCAGAGGAGGCGCAGCATGGCGGCATTCGACGACGAAGATCGGCCGAAGAAAAAAATCGTGCACGAGATCGGGCAGGATCTGAGCCTGCTCTCGGTCGAGGAATTGAAAGCGCGCGTCGCGATTATGCAGGACGAGATCAAACGGCTGGAAGCCGACATGGCGCAGAAGCACGCCAAGCGCGCGGCGGCAGATCAATTTTTTAAACGCTGAGCGGTAATTCAGTATGGAAGTTCCGTTTGTACGTGCCGGCTTAAACTACGTCCTTAATGCGTTATTAAGCTTTCCCGACTATTACTAAGAACGTCCATCTTCATGGACATTGAGTGGCTCCTGTCCACTCTGTTTGACGCCTCCCTGTTATCAACTTTGAGCCGCCGGCAACGGCGGCTCTTTTTTGTGCCGTTTTGGGGCAGCGCGTTCGCCTTAAGTCCTCTTGGCAACTATGTCGCAAGCTTTGCCGCCGCACTGTCTGGACAAATCGGGCTTGCGCGCGTCATGCTTACCCAATCGTGAACGCGGCCGGTATGGCCTCGTGACGGGACGGTAACCGGTAGCGCGTTAGTAAAAGTCAGTGTGAGGCGTAAGGCTATGTCCGAGAATTCGTTGTTCAGCCAGGCGGAGCCGGTGTCGTTCGGAGCGCGGCTGGCCAATTCGCAGGCCTTCGCCGATCTGTTCCGCGACGGCATGGCGCTGGTCGAAGAAACCGCGACCTATCTCGATGGCGTCGGCCGCACCGAATCCAAATCGCTTGACCGCGCCTCAGCGCTTGCTTACGCGACCGAGAGCATGCGGCTAACCACGCGGTTGATGCAGCTTGCCTCTTGGCTTTTGCTGCATCGTGCCGTCAAGGAAGGCGAAATGTCGCTGGCGCAGGCCAACAAGGAAAAGACCAAGGTCAAGCTGTCGGCCACCGACTCCCACGATCCCAACAATATCGCGCTGCTGCCGGTTGTGCTGCGCGAACTGATCGAACGGTCGCAGAAGCTGCAAAAGCAGGTGCGCCGGCTCGACAACAATATTCACAACACGATCGCGCCCGACCAAGCGCCCTCGATCAATCCGGTCGAGCACCAGCGGGGGCTGTTGAAAGCGGCTTTCGAGGCCGAGAGCGAATAAAAGCTTACGGCTATCGCAAATTCAAAAACCCCGGGGATGCCCGGGGTTTTTTATTGAAGCCGAGGCCAGCCTTACTTCTTGTCGTCGGCCTTGAGGAAGCCCGAGAACTTTTTCTGGAAGCGCGAGACGCGGCCGCCGCGATCCATCATCTGTTGCTGACCGCCGGTCCAGGCCGGATGCGATTTCGGGTCGATGTCGAGATTCATGACATCGCCTTCCTTGCCCCAGGTGGTGCGGGTGGTGAATTCACTGCCATCGGTCATGACGACCTTGATGGTGTGGTATTCCGGGTGAATATCGGTCTTCATGATCGGGTTCCGTGGCCGCCAATGCGGCAAAATGGACGAATTTGGCCGGTCTATACAGGACGAAAGCGAGCCCGGCAAGGCTCGCCGATTTGACCCGGATCAAGGCCTCGGGGCATGTTCCGCCCAGAAAAAGCGGGGCGACGCCAGGGGCGCGGCGAATTTTGCACGAATAGGCGTCAGATGAGTTTTTCCAGCGATGGTCGGGGCCTCGGCCTTGACCCGGCAACAGCGGCCGCTCCCGGCGACAAGCGCAGCCTGAAAATTCAGCCGCTGCGGCGGCTCTGGCCTTACATCTTGCGCTATCGCCGCCGCGCATCCGCGGCGCTGGCGGCACTGATCGTCGCCGCGCTGACCACGCTGGTGGTGCCGGTGGCGGTCCGCCGCATGATCGATTTCGGCTTTTCCGAAAAGGCCGCCGAACTGATCGACAGTTATTTCGCCGTCATGATCGCAGTGGTGGCGGTGCTCGCGGTGGCGAGCGCGCTGCGTTACTACCTGGTTACGACCTTGGGCGAACGCATTGTGACAGACCTGCGTTCCGACGTGTTCGCGCACCTGACGCGGCTCTCGTCGAGTTTCTTCGACATCGCCAAGACCGGCGAGATAATTTCGCGGCTGACCGCCGACACCACCCAGATCAAATCGGCGGTCGGCTCTTCGGTCTCGGTCGCGCTGCGCAACCTGGTGCTGTTTATCGGCGGCGTCGTGATGATGGTGGTGACAAGCCCGCGGCTGTCGCTGTTCGTGCTCGCCGCCATTCCGGTGATCGTGCTGCCGCTGGTCGGCTTCGGGCGCGCCGTGCGCAAACGGAGCCGCGCCGCGCAGGATACGCTCGCCGACGCGTCGGGCTACGCCAGCGAATTGGTCGGCGCCGTGCGCACGTTGCAGGCTTTCACCAACGAATTGCTGGCGACGCGGCGCTTCGGCACGGCGGTCGATAATGCGTACGAAGCCGCGCGCGGCGCCACGCAGGCGCGTTCGATCCTGACCGCGATCGCGATTTTTCTGATTTTTGCGAGCGTCGTAATCGTGCTGTGGGTCGGCGCGCAGGACGTGATGACGCACAGCATCAGCGCCGGCCGGCTCGGGCAATTCATTCTCTATGCCGTGTTCGCCGCCGGCGGCCTTGGTCAACTGAGCGAGGTCTGGGGCGAGATCGCGCAGGCCTCGGGCGCGGCCGAACGGCTGATTGAAATTCTCGACGTCGAACCGCAGATCAAGGCACCGGAGCGGCCGCTCTGGCTGCCAACGCCATCGCGCGGCGAGATCGCCTTCGACACGGTGCGCTTTGCCTATCCGACGCGGCCGGAGGCCTTCGTGCTCGACGGCCTTTCCTTCAAGGTCAAGACCGGCGAGACCTTGGCGCTGGTCGGGCCTTCCGGCGCTGGCAAGAGCACGATCTTTCATCTGATCCTGCGGTTCTACGATCCGGTTTCGGGCAAGGTGAGTTTCGACGGGCTGCGGCTGCCGAATATCGATCCGGCGGATTTGCGAAAGCACATCGCGCTGGTGCCGCAGGATGCGGTGGTCTTCGCGGCGTCGGTTGTCGAGAACATCCGCTTCGGCCGACTCGATGCGAGCGACGACGAAGTGAAGGTTGCGGCCAAGGCCGCGCACGCGGCCGAGTTCATCGAGAAATTGCCGCAGGGTTACGAAACGGAGGTTGGCGAGCGCGGCATCATGCTGTCGGGCGGCCAGCGCCAGCGCATCGCGATTGCGCGCGCCATTTTGCGCGAGGCGCCGCTGCTGCTGCTCGACGAGGCGACCTCCTCGCTCGATGCCGAAAGCGAGACGCTGGTGCAGCAGGCGCTGACCAAGCTGATGGCGCAGCGCACTTCGATCGTGATCGCGCACCGGCTGGCGACGGTGCTGTCGTGCGACCGCATTCTGGTGATCGACCAGGGCCGCATTGTCGAGGAAGGCACACACGCGACACTGTCCGCCGCCGGCGGGCTCTACGCCCGGTTGGCGAAATTGCAGTTTGAAGCGGCGTGAATTAACCGGTTTCGGTTCTGGAATGCCGAATTTGATCTGCATCAAAGCGCGCCGTTCGACCCGGTCCAGTGTCGGTCGATGCGCACTCTGCTTTTTACATGTCCCAGAACCGGGGCCACAGTTCAGGGAACGGTTGCCAACGCTGCGGCAGGGCCGAACATTATCTGCGTGCCGGTCGACTGCCCGATCTGTCACCGTCCGCATCTGATCGATCCGCGCACCGGCAAGGTTCCGGAAACTGAAAACGCTAAGAACAATCGCCGATAGGCCGGTCCGCATTTTCTGTTTCCCCTATTTTGCAGATGGGCGCGCCCGCCTTTCGCTAAAGCTTCGGCGAGGCAAGCGCCGTCGCCCGTGTTTTTTGTCCGGCCCCGGGGAGGCCGGTATTCCCTCCATCGCGCTCCCCTGAGTGAGGGGAGCGGAACGCCGGAAAACGCAGGGGTCGGCGAGACCCCCTTGAGCGGCTGGCGAAGCCGCCCGGTACGCTGGCGAAGCGCACCGCCTCTCTGGCGAGAGAGGCACGCTTCCCGGCGCTCCACTTGCGGCTTCGCGCCTCCGGCCTAAAGCCGAAGACACAGGCCCCGGGTCCGCGCTTCCTGGGACGAGGCCTCGCGGCCAGTCCCAGTCCAGCGAGCTCCTCGCGGAGGGGTCGTAATGCCCCCCGGTCGGTTCCC